>Ga0315903_10000569_pt1 | contig 55924 bp, 74 predicted proteins | sample LakEriMetagenome_7_FD_203524 | JGI IMG/M metagenome (GOLD analysis project Ga0315903, IMG submission 203524) | Freshwater fungal communities from buoy surface, Lake Erie, Ohio, United States - Buoy 2 MA119 | ecosystem: Environmental > Aquatic > Freshwater > Lake | place: USA: Lake Erie, Ohio... | reverse complement strand
AAGGAGTCGGCAGTCGTGCAATGAAAGAATTGCAGAGTCTTGCAAAAGAAGATGGTATTGCCCTGACATTGTATCCATGGGATAAAGGACAAGTAAGTCAGAGTAAACTAACAAAGTTTTATAAAGGACACGGATTTAAACCTGCTATTAAAGGTTCTAAAAATATGTCTTGGGAACCAGGTCAACTAGATGAAAGTCTAAGTCGTATAGTATTTCATTACACTAGTAACAGAACAGCATTATCTATTTTAACTTCCGGAGTCTTTCAATTAAGCAGTACATTAGGTAGTATAGAGCAACAATATGCACCTAAGGGACATCCTTATTTCTTAAGCACTACTAGAACCCGTCGAGGTGGCTACCATTCGACGATAGGTCAGCAAGCCACGTTGTTTGTACTAGACGGTAACTGGTTTAACAATCATTACATTTCTAAACCCATAGATTACTGGGAAAACAGAAATCCATCTTTACCTCATCATAGAGAACACGAAGCCGAAGATCGAGTATTCAGTAAAGAACCTATGATATCCATCGAAGGTGTATCTGCTGTGCATATGTATTGCGATCTCGAGGCTGACCCGGAAGTTAAAGCGTGGACTCGACAAGCTTTAATTACTGCCAAACGTAGAAATATTCCTGCTTATTTTTATACAGACAAAGAGGCTTGGAGAAACTTTAACACTCGTAAGCAAGGCGATGTTTCTGTGCTGTCAGGACAAGAAAAAACTGGCGGGTATCTAAGCCGTCACAGGGGATATTTAATACCTTGGATGGAGTTATTGCAAGCTAGAGACAGCTCACAATTAAGTAAACGTGCTGAACAACTACGATACAATCTACAATACTCATACTATAAAGATGATGCGATTAGGAGTTTGGACTCTGACTTAAGTAACGCCCGTAAACCCAGTGCTGGCGCAGATCGTAATAATGCTATTAGAATAATTAAATTTATGCAACAAAATAATTTAACAACTATTAAAGATTTTGTTGAAGCATTAGCGAATAAATGGAAATCTAGTTAAAAAACTTTTTAATGTTATCGACAATAGATTCAGCTTCTGAATCTGTTAATTCTGGATAAATTGGCAAACTCAAACACTCTTGGCAAAATGCACTGGCTTCCCTGTATAACTCTGCTGCATAGTTAATATAGGGATAGCCCACTGGATGTTCATATAACGGAGATTCATAATGTATTTTAGTTTCTATTCCATTAATTGCTAAATGATGTTTTAGTCCATTTCTGTCATTTAGTTTTATTACATATTTGTGCCAAGCATGAACAGTGCCCTCTGTAGTCTTGGGCGTGTCAACGTGATTACATAATTCAGCGTTATAGTATTCTGCAATCTGTGTACGACGACGTTGCCAAGAATCAAAATAATTAAGTTTAACCAGCATTTGAGCGCAGTCTGCTTCGTTCATTTTACTATTAGTGCCTGGAATTTCATGCCCACTAGTTTTGCCGTTGTCGCGTAGGTCTCTCAGAGTATTGTATATTTCTAAATCATCTGTTAGTACCATACCACCGCTGCCGTAGTTAGGTAAATTTTTTGTAGGGTCAAAGCTTAATACGCTGATATCTCCCAACGATCCACTGGGCATTCCTTTATAGCTAGCTCCAAAACTTTGAGCTGCATCTTCGATTATTTTTAAATCTTGATTAAAGAAATCAGTAGTCATTTTAAATCTGTTCCAGTCAACTGTGTTGCCAAACAGATTAACATACATAATACCCTGTACCCCTGCTCCCTTAATAGCATAATCTAAACTTTCTAAATTTATCAATGCTTGATCGTCAGTGTCGCACAATACTGGTTCATTGCCATTTAGCAATACACTGTTAATAGTAGATACAAAGCTAATAGTAGGGATGAGGATTTTTGTATTCTCTAAAAATAAAACTTGCTGAGCAAATATCAAACCTTGACTACAACTATTAACAGCAACAGCATATCGGCGATGGCATCTTTTTGCGATTTGCTTTTCAAACTCTTTAGTATAATGTCCATCCAATACTTGTCCTGTGCTGTAAACTTTATCCACAGCATCTAGTATTTCTTTTCTTAAATTAGCGTATTGTCTTTTTACGCCAAAAAACGGAATTATAGTTTTGACTTCCAAAATTCACTGGCCTTAAACCAATTATGATATTTTTCAAATCCTTGTTCAACACTGGTAGTTGGATTATAACCTAGTAAGCGAACAGCCTTATCGATACTTAAACGCCCGCGACTGGGAAAATCTGCATCTTTTCCTTGAACTTCGACTTTGCCTTTGCCGGCAATTTCAATTGCAATATTGGCTGCATCTAAAAGTGTATATAGTTTGGTGTCTGCACGAGTTATATTAAATATCTCACTGTTGGCTTGTTTCATAGTAGCTGCACGAACAATGCCTTGTGCAGTGTCTTCTACATAAGTAAAATCTAATACTTCGCTGGCACCTTTGACTTTAAGTGTTTCGTCTCTCATTGCACTTAGCATGAATTTTGAAACAACCCTGTCTTCTACGTCCCATTCGCCGTACACTGCGCTAGGTCTGATGATAGAATAATCAAAACAACCGCGACGGTTATAATCTTTGACCAATTGTTCGCCCATGTATTTCATTATACCATACTGCCCTTGTGGATTACATACACTGTCTTCGGTGACGTCATTGTTAAAATCTCCATAGACCATGCTGCTACTGATATAAACAAACTTAGGTATTTTATAAGACTTTGTTAATTCCAACAATCGAACTAATGCAGTGCTCATAACTTCACTGCCCCAGACTGGATTTTGACTTACTACTTTCTGTCGGGGAAAACTGGCAAGATGGATAATAGCATCGGTGTTATTTGAAAAATTTAGAAACCAATCATTTACATATTTTTCGTCACGTAGATCTACTCTATGTACGCTGGCTCGAATTCTTTTCGTTCTTTCTTTTGAAAGATACGCCATTTCTTCTTTAGGTACAAACCCATATGTAGTTAAATTATCTAGAATAAAACATTCGTGACCCTGACTCTCTAATTGTCTGACAACATTGTGCCCAATAAAGCCTGCACCGCCTGTTACTAAGAATTTCATTTAACACCCCATTTAAGATTAAAATATGTTAGATCTTTTTCTTCCAAATCTGCAATTATAGTTACTTTATTTTGAAAAGTGACATGGTCCCAACCTGAATGCCATGAAGGTTTGTCAACAGCATTATTCATGACCCACTGACCTTGTTCGCTTTTTTCCCAATTATATAAAGGTTCAGCGGCGTAGATTGCAAAGTCATCTACGTCACTCATCAAAAATTCATGTACTTTGATCTTCATACGGCCATGTCTGCCTTGATGGCACCGTGACTTTGATAGTTGTGTAGCACAATATCACCCATGGTAAAGTCAGTGATTTTGTCTATGCCCGGACTTAGCAAAAGAGTTGGGGCAGGCAAAGGTTCACGTGATAATTGTTTTTTTACCTGGTCTACATGATTCATGTAGATGTGTGCATCTCCCAGTACATGAACAAACTCGCCTACTTCTAGGCCGCACACTTGAGCTACAAGATGTGTTAACAGGCTGTAACTCGCGATATTAAAGGGTACACCTAAAAACATGTCGCAACTTCTTTGATACATTTGGCAAGATAGCTTACCATCGGCAATATAAAACTGAGCAAAGCAGTGGCACGGTGGCAAGGCCATGGCTTCTAATTCGCCTGGATTCCATGCTGATAATATATGTCTTCGTCCGTGAGGGTCTGCTTTTATTCCCTTAATTAATTCAGTAAGTTGATCAACTTCGACGTTAATTAGATCGTTATTGTCTGAATTTAAAGTTCGTTCGCTGGTACGCCAGTGTCGCCATTGTACACCATAAACACGACCTAAGTCACCGTCGTATTGCGGCCCCCGTGGGGGAAACTTTTTGTATCTATTAGTCCAATAAGGTGCTGTGGCATTGGCAGACCAGATGGTTGTTTTTTCTGTATGTTTGCTACCATGTAGAATCTCTCGCAAACGGTTTTCGTCCCCTGACCCTTCAATGAACCACAGCAATTCTGATACCACAGATTTCCATGCCAGTTTCTTAGTTGTTACAGCTGGAAATCCATATTGTAAGTTGTAGCGTTGTTGCATACCAAACACGCTAATAGTGCCAGTGCCGGTACGATCGGATTTGTTAGTGCCATTTTCTAGCACATATTTTAATGCATCTAAATATTGTTGTTCCATGCATTAAGTATAATTTTATTGACGAAATATGTCAATGTTTTTATAAGTCATCCAACTGCATTTTTTATCTAAACTAGTAGCAGCACTGGTAGCTCTGAATAAACTTAAATATTTTCGTAAATCGATTTGTCGATCAGTTTTAAATTGACCTTTGAAATGGGTGATATGAACTTGATCTACTAGATCTCGAGTTTCCATCAAAATGTCAGGTCCGCCAATAATCCAAACTGTTTTTGTTGGATATGCGTTTTGAATTTTACGAATATTTTCCTGCAAGTCTCCACGAATAGTGGTAATACCGTAACCAAAAATAGGTTTGTTTGTTGCCACATAATTTATGCGTCCAGGCAACGGTTTTGGCATCTTGGGATCGTCCCAAGTTTTTCTTCCCATGACGACGATGTCTCTCATGGTTTGTTCTTTGAAATATTGTAAATCTTCGGGATGATGGGGCCACGGCAATGATCCGTTAAACCCCATTCCTCCCCAGTGATCTACAGCAAAAATTGCCTTGATCATAGTTTAGATAATAGCCTGTCTGTTTCTGGTTGTACTGTTTTTTCTACTAGATCGATGTCTACAAAAAAATCTACATTGTCTATATACAGATCTAATTCATCTAGTCTGCTGGAAACATGTTTTTCTATTTCGTCAGGATCTGCACCTTCGGCCAACAGTCTTTTAATATCCACTGTGACCATGGTGCCATCTTTAAGATGTACCATAAGTTTTTCTAAAACATGTATAGGTACTTCTTTTTTCTCGACTTCTTTTAGTATATTTCTCCAAGCAGTTTTTGTATTTAAATTAAGCTTCTTTGGCTTTGACTGTTTTTTTGGATTTTGCTGTGCCATTTTTTGCTGCGGGCCCGTTAAGTTTTAATGCTTCTTCTTGCAAACGAGCTGCTTCTGCTAATAATGCTTTGGCGTCCGATTGCAGTTTCTGTGCTTGAGCTAGACGTTGCGTGGCAAGGTCTTCGTCTGACAGCACATCATTAATACTTATGTTGTTTGTAATCTGAGCAGGAGTACTGCGAGATTCGCGCGGTGCTCGCACTTCGCCAGGTTCTAAACCTTCGCGCACTCGACGTTTGTTTATCATGCCTGAGTTTTTGTCTAAGTCGGCCAATGCTTTGACAGCTTCTTCACCTTGTGACAACTTTGATAAAATCGAATTAAGTTCGTCTAATCTTACAGTGCTTTTAGCATTTGGTGTAACGATAACTTGATTAGTTGGCACTTTTTTAATCATGCCTTCTTTGTGTAAAGTTTCTAATGCGTTATTGCCATCCTGTAGTGTGTATCTGAATAGATAATCACTGAACTCTTTGGCTTGTTGTCCAGAATCGCTTTCCAGCGCAGTCATTACATCGTCATGAATATGGCGGGGTAATGTATCAGGATATATGACCAAACACATATGCTCTTCTCCTGGTACGGTTTTAAATAAAATAACACATCTTTTGTTGCTGTGTTTACCTACATGTTTAATCATAATAAATCCTTATTGATTGGGGGTTTCTGTAGCAGCTGGCGCTGGTGCAATAACATTCAGATCAGCTAAAAAAGCATATAATGCTTGATATGCGGATCCAATTTCTGTAAATTCTTCAGGCCTAAATGCACCACGGCTGCTGGCCAATTGCATACTAGATAAAATTGTAAGAAGTTCCTTAGAAGGAACCTGAACTTGTTTAGACTCAGTGCTCATTACTACTCCGATGATATACAGTTATTTAACCTGTTAAATCATCGGAGAAAATTTTTAGATCTAAGTGGGAATATGTTTATTGTTGATAAACGTTAAAAGAGTCTATCATCAGCATAAAATAACTGGCTTCGCTTTTGGTTTCAAAAGCAGCACATTTACACAAAGTATTTTTATCGTCGTAAAAATCACCAAACCAAAATCTTCCGATTAGATTCTCATAAACCCAATCAGTGATATGTTTTTCACTAGTACGTAAATCGAAATGCACTTTTTCGAAATGCGGCGGACAATGGTCCAACCTTCGCAGCCCAAATACATTTAAAGGATTAATTTCACCGTACTTCAGCATCAGTCTGATCCGCGCATAGTTTACATACTAATTGAAACTGTTCGTAGGCTGCTCGCACACTTGCATGTTTCATCAATTTGTCGGCTTCTTCTTGCAGTGCCTTTAGTCCTGCTTCTGCTATGTCTCTGGCACTACCCATGTTTAGTGTAGCCAAGTCATCACCAAACTCTTTTGCTAACTTTTTCCAAGCCTTCAATTGACCTGGTGTCAATGGCGTTCGTTGTGGCCGCATTTCGCTTGCCTGACGTACAGCTTGACTCATCGCATCTTCAGCAATACGTGCGGCAGCAATCAAAGCCGCATAGTTGGGATCAATATCATATCGACGACTCTGCCCACCTGGGTAACACATAACAATATGATTACCTTTTGGGAAACCATCCAGTAACATCTGGTCGTATTCATACACAGGTTTGTACCTGCGTCCAACTTTTTCGTAGAAAATCTTTTTCATTTGCCAAAGTATTTGATAACTGTGTTCATTGCTTCTACCAAGCGAGTGTTACCAGCTACATCTTCGGGATGCAACCAATATCCGTCAGGATTGGTTTCTGACCGAGGATTCTTTTTCCAATCACTGAGTTCTTTTTTGAGGTACGTTCTGCACTCCATCAAGTTTAACACCGTAATACGATCAGCGGCATCGCTGTCTAGGGTAATAGGTCCAACTCTTTTGCTCATAATATGCTCACTGAGATGTTTTATAGAAACTCGTTATCGTCTTCGTCTCGATATCGAGAATGATGATTCTTGTTTGATTTTTTATTGTTTAGATTTTTGTTTGACTTTTTATAAAAGTCGTCTTCTGTTACTTGATGATTTTTGCTATAAAACTCATCTTCGTCCATAATGTCTTTAAGATCAACCTTCATTCTTTTCATTTGGATGAATTCCGTTACTATGCTTGTCAGTGACTTTGTCTGTGTCCTGATAGAATCTTTTCTCTTGAATTGTTAATTTATCTTTATGTGTTTTTCGAGGATTGCCGCAAAGATAACATTCTGGGTTACCACAATCCATGGCATGTTTTTTATGCAATCGGTGTGGCTCTGTGACTGGAGCACCATGCTCTTTAGCAATCTTAGTCTGTTTTTTTACAGCGTTGTCATCTTCAAATCTACGTTTACTGTTCTTGAGCTTGTCTTGTTCGTGACTCATATATACCTTCGACACACTAACAATATTTAAGTCTTAGTAAGATGTTATAACCATTTTAACGCAAATAAAGTAGCATCCCTTTTATCTTCAAAAATAAAACGTACACCAAAGTGTTCGAAACTGCCTTGACAATGATGAAAAGCCCAATCAACAATATCTACAGATTTATATCGATTGTCAAACGGTGGAAGATCTACCTTAGACCAACCGCATTTAGATAACTGCTCTGCTATGATGTCAAAGTCAATTTCTTTGGCCAAGTCACTGACCATTACATCCATAATATCATTGACTAGTTCTTTTGGAACCGTAGTAACATCTACATCTTTATGCATGAGCATGTTTCTTTGCCTCTTCGTAATGAGCCCAAACACCAAACTCGGGTTCGGCATCGGGGTTGCCTTTAATAACCCAAACTGTATCACAGTAGTCTTGCACACTTGCAGGATCCCAACCGAAGAAGCAGAAGTCAGTAAACATAATCAACTTCTTAGGTTCGATGTCATTATCTTTAAGCCATTCCCAAACACAATGTGGATCAGTACCGCCACCGCCACCGGGAGTATAGCTGGTAATATCTGACATGTTATCACTGGTAAATTCTTCAGGGTTATATACTGAGGTATCCCAAGTAATAACACGAATCTTATATTCGTCGTAGGACTCCATAATACCTTTAACTTCGCTTAAGAAGTCTTTAAGATCTTTTTCGCTGATAGAACCCGAAGTGTCAATGGCAACACAGACATCAATTTGAGTACCTGGCTTCATGCCTGGCATAACAGCATCCATATGCCAGCCACGACGGTTTGGACGCATCCAGCTAAAGTCGTCTTTTACAGTGCTTTGAATTTGTTGTTGCAACAGTTCACGCCAGTTCACAACGGGTTTAGTGAGATCTTTAATAAGACGCTTGACACCACCTGGCAAGTTTCCTGTGCCCACAGCCTGAGCAGCCTGCAACAGTGCTTCACGAATTTCGTCTTTGATCTGTCGCTTTTCTTCTTCACTCAAGCGAGGACGACCTTTGCCTTTTTTATCGCCGTCTTTGCCTTCACCATCTCCGTCGGACTGCTCATCTCCGTCCATGTGTTCGTCCAACACTTGCTGAAGAAGGTCGCTGATGTCGATTTTTTCTGCTTTGTCGTAAAGGTCGTCGTAGACTTCTTCAGCACTCCAACCCTTGTATTTTGGATCGTACAGGCAAGGAGTAATCTTGTCGCCAATCTTTTGTTCGATAAGGTCACTGTTTACGCAAAAGTCTGCGGCGCAGTTAAACAGTCGGCGGTCACGGAAATCTCCAGTACGGCCGATGTGATCGTAAACATTGTGCAACACTTCATGTCCGAAAAGAAACTCAACTTCTTTAGGCTTGAGTTTGTTTACGAATTCAGTATTGTAATAGAAATTGCGACCGTCTGTGGCCGCAGTACCCAGCCACTCGTCGGCATTAACCAGTTTCAAACGAGTTGCAAGATTGCCAAAAAATGGGGCACGAAGAAGTAGACCAATTCGAGCCGTAACAAGTTTTTCACGCACTGTGGCGTCCAAGCGAGGGTCTGTATTATCTGTCAGACGACCTGCAAGTTTATGTTCTGTTTTCTTTTCGCTAGAAGTAGTAGCCATTTAGTGCTCCTTGTTTATGTGTATATTATAATTGAAAATGGATTTATTGTCAAAAATAATTTTTATAACCATTTTAATGTAAACAATTCCAACTGCTTTGGTCCTGCTAGGTAAATGTAGCAGTAATTAAACTTTTCATCGTAATGCCATGCCCAATCTATAGACCCTGTATTATCCTGTCCAAGTGATAAAAAGATTTCTCTTTCACAGCTCGGACCCCATGTATCCCAACACCATTGTCGCACTTGACAGAAATCTTGAAATTTTATTGGTTGGGTACCGTTTACCAATACTCTATATTTTAAACGATTGAGCCCTTTGTGTCTGCCATCTAATTTTTCTAAGGAAAGTTTCATGATAATTCGGGAGGACTTACGGTCAAAGGAGTAAAGCCCTGCCTCCCTTTAACTTTATTTCTGGCTTGCGGCCACAATATACTTGCCGAAACGCTTATGGAATTCGTCGAAGTTCTTCAACTTGCCAGGAACAAACGGCAGGTTATAAGTAGTCAACGCAACACGAGCACCCATAACAGTAAGCTCAGTGGTAAAATTATCCATCATGAACTTAAAGAAGTTATCGCTCATACTATGCCATTCTGCGGAAGGCTTACCGCCTTCTTTCTTAGCAACATCCTGAAGCTCGTAGCACATAGCAATAGTCAGCGAGTACATGGCACTGATCTCTTTAACTTTAAGTTCAGTGACTTTGCCAGACAAAATGTCTGCAGGCTTAGGCAATTGACCTGCAACTTTGCGGTGAGCCATAAACTTAACTGCAACACCTTCGCCAACTGCACCTGCAACCAAATCAATCAGTTCAGCGTCTGAAGTGTCCTCATCTTCAAGAATTTCACTGACAAAGGTCCAGCTACGTGGAGTCGCGAACGAACGCGAGCTAGAACGAGGATCAAAGTCATAGAGGTCTTGTTTAGCAAAACCAATGTAACCCACCACGTCTTTGTGGATTTTGTTGTTAACTGCCCAAGTCTCCCAAGAGCCATGATCGACACGCATTTCAAAGTGCATGAAACGATTTGCCAACGGAGCAGGCATGCGGAAGGTAACACCCTTGTCGCTTTCACGGTTACCTGCGGCAACCATGACAACATTGTCAGGCAAAATGTATTTGCCGATTCGGCGATTAAGAATCAGCTGGTAGGCAGCTGCCTGAATACTAGGAGCGGCACTGTTCATTTCATCCATAAACAGGACCACATAAGGGTACTGTTTAGCAAACTCTTCGTCAGGCAAATCGATGGGAGGTGCCCAATCCATCTTACCCAACTCTTTGTTGAAATACGGAATACCGCGCAGGTCAGTGGGCTCCATCTGTGCAAGACGAAGGTCAATATATGCACCGCCCAAATCGCGAGCAATACCTTCAATCACCTCAGACTTGCCAATGCCTGGGGGGCCCCAAAGAAAAGCCGGACGCTTTTTCTTGAAACATTTAAGAATAGCACGACGAGCACCATCGCTGGTAACAGTGCGGCTTTCGGTTACAGTCTCTTTAGCCATTTAAAAACTCCTTTGTGATGTAAAAGTATATTATATCTGAAACTTGAATTATTGTCTGTTGTTATTATGCAACATAGACATAGGGTTGGTTCCAACGACCAATGTTCACGTCCACGTACCAGCCCACATCGAAGTAGTCAGTCATGGCGTCTGAATTGTTGTGATTGCCTTTGTTCATAGCAGCCAGCACTTCTTTCAAGAAGTCTTTGGCCTTGCCTGAAAAGTGTTCATGATACCAATAAGGATTGACATCCACGGATTGATTCTTACGGATGTGATCAATTTGGTCTTGAGACATTTTGCGACCATGCAGGACTTTGCTGTCAGTCTCGATAAAATTTTCAACAAAATCAATCTTTCCCGACTTGATAGTCAGAACCAAAGACGAATGAGTCCGAATCGACAAAGAACCTTTGACGCCGTACTTTTTCAAGACAGCCTTGATAGCAGGGGCCAGGGATTGTTTACGTTCTTGAGAGACATAAGCCATTTCGTTTACTCCGTTTTGTTACTGTATGCCATTATTATAGCAAAATTGGGAATTTCGAGCAACCAAAAAATGTGTTGTTTTTATACAACTTCCAGCATGTTAGCAGGTACTTTCCACAGGCCCTGCGGACTACGAACCGTTACAAATTTAATGGCAATCTTGTCTACGGTGCCAGTAATAGTCATACCGCGTTTAGTACTAGTAAAACGAACATTATCGCCCAACTTGATAGAACGGATTTTATCTTTACGAAGTTGGGACTTGGCAAATTGCACGGCACTGAGGATGCTGGACAGTTCAGTGTCGGTAAAATTACCGAACATGATAGCTTGATTAACTTGCTGAATCTGGGTCATTTGGTTCAATTTGAACTCCTTGTTAACTACAATATCAATATTATAGCAAAATTGGGAATTTCGAGCAACCAAAAATGTTGTTGTATTTTTACAACAATTGTAGTACTAATTAAGTATTATTTTCTAGATTAGCTAGATATTTTTTGAGATCGCCGTCCATAAGGCTTAACATGGCAGCTTCTTGCTCGTCAAAAACTACAATTTTATGGGCACCGATAAGATAATACATACCTTGAAAGAATCGCTCAAGTTGAAGTAAATGTTTATTGGCCAAAGGTTGATCAAATTCAAATTTATAAGATTTTAATTTGAGATCTGCGGAGAGAAATTTAAATCCAGCAAGGCTTAATCTTAGACTGCTGGGGTCTTTGGGATTATTCCAAATAATGTAATTTAACTTACTGGGATGTTGCTTTGACATTTCAGCAAACATCTGAGTTAATTGAGTTTGCGTAAACCGTTTAGGGGTAGATTTTGTTACCACTTTTCATTAAAACTACAGAAAATAAATCTGTTTTGAACAAAATGTTTAGTTTTTTGCAAAGATTAATGGCATGCCCTTTATTTGAGAACGAAGTCTTTTTATATTTAGGGCCTGGATAATTGACTAGCATGTTACCGCTTTTCAAATTGATTGGTTGATTATCATAAAACACTGCCCAGATACCTTCACTACTGAGAATTTGCTCACTCTTATAGGTAGATTTATTTACATGTTCGATTAATACATTTGGTTTAGGTCTGCTCATAGATTTATCAACTAATAATATTTATCTCTTAATGTACGTAGATTATTTAAATCCCCCACCATCTACTGCAATACTGATTACCGAGTCCCCCGATTTCGCTGCTGCAAGTTGTTTGCTTAATGTAGAACAATGATTTAGCAAATCAAACAAATCATTATGAAGACTTCTTGCTTCGTTAGCAGTTAGCATAAGATTTCTTCCACCGGTCTGATTCATTAGTTTAACTTTGTCGTTGAAATTTTTTAAATGCAGACTTAGATTAGCTTCATTCATTATTTTACCGCCTTTAGTGCGTCCTGCATGTCTGTTTTAGTTTTAAACGGACCTTGGAAATCGTATCGGTTTAATGTGATAAATTTTGGGCAATAACTTTTAACCCATCCATTATTAAATTTAATAATATAATAACCAGCGCAATAATAACTTTTACTTTTGTTAGTTTTTGTATAAATGGGAAACTGGTGCTTAACGTCCCACAGTAAATTCCATGGTTTATTACTTACAGGGTAACCGTATACTTCATGATACTCTGGTGTAAGTTTTTCTTTTTTTACAGTACTGTCGAAGACCACATTGTGTGCTTTACTTAGTAGTTTGATACTGGCATATTGAACTCTAGACTGTTCGTGAACATAAACAAATCCGCCTTTTTCCACGGCCTGAATAGTTCCCACTTTGTTTCCGTCAGACTCAACAATCCAATATTTGTTTTTAACAACTGGTCGTGCAATTAATTCAATCATAATACTGTAAGTCCTGCAAATGCAATGTAGCACAATTGATGTGCCATTTGATCTAGTCCTAGATGATTCCAAAACTGAGGAGTGGTAATATCTCGATTACCATAGTTCATCTTAGCCCAGTCGATGTGATAATGCAAGATAAAATCTATCACGCCGATAAAAAATGCAAACTCTATATTGGCCCATCCAGTTACGGTCCATAAACAAGCCAACGTTCCAATGCCATGCTTAAGGCTGTGTTTGATACCTAACCAGTCAAAATATATACCTTTATGTTTTACTTCTTCTTCATTTTGATTTACAAAGTCTATGTACCAGTGTTTGATTTGTAACAAAACAAGAATAAAAATAAAAGTTTCAATCATTTGTTATTCCTTTGTTGAAATCTATACTCTCGGCGAAGCCACCATTTGTAGCGAGCAAAGTACTCTTGTAGAGAATAGCGGGGTTGTTTCCACAGATCGTGTTCCTCACAATTTTCTCTCCATAATTCAGATAACCAAAGCCTAAAAGATGTGTTCATGCTATTTCTTCTGGTATGGCAAGATCTTCGTAGAATGAAGACATGACATCTTTAATATATTCAATGATTACTTGGGCATCATTCACTGGGATAAATTTTATACTGTCCCATGCTAACATATAATCTATGTTTCTTGCTTTTGCTTCATTGATGTAACTGTCGATGAATGTAGGATTAAACCATCTAAAACAGATATCAGTGTCCGGGATAAAAATTTCAATGTCATACACGTCATATGTCTTAGTGTCGAATACTACACTACAAAACTCGGATCCATTTATATCTGCAAACTCCATAAATCTTGCATTGTCTCCCCAACATTTCCATTGAAACTTGTCTCCTCCAGATACACGACCTTCGGCAGCAGTAATTACGTCGATAAGTTTCATTGAGTTATATCCTTTAACATGTCAAAAGTTAATTCATGATCATACACAGTGGCCACAGGCTTGAGCCATCCCCGCTCTAAACAATCTTGAATAATAAGTCTGTATTCTCTGGGGCATTCTTTGACAACTTCAAATCCGGCCCGAGGAATAACCAGCATTCCGTCTACTAAATTAAAATTAGGATCTTTTGATCTAATAGTCCTGAATCGACTCGAATGCATTTTAAAACCCATGGTAATCAAATCTTTCTTTAATTGACTTGATAGACCGTTCGACAGTGGCATCTATTAGCCCTTTGTCGAAAGTAGTGTAGGCATGTCTGGTGTCTGTGTTACGCACAGCATCAATACATTCTTCTATAATTTGTTTTGCAAAAGATAATTGCATGTCCGGATTGATGCCAGGATAATGACTGCCGCCTGCTTGTAATTGAAACTTTTTAATTAATTCTTTGTTCATAGTCTACCTTTAATCTCCACAGTCAATGCGCCATGGGCACATACTTAATATATGTGTCGAACAATCGTCCTCGCCAAAACAAGTTGGCGCCGGCAGTGGTCGTTTCAATCTAATCAGAGTATGAATCGATTGTCGTTCTTCACTGTCTTGTTTTCCATTATTTGCCAATGTTGCTTCTTGATTTAATAAATCTTGAATTTCTGTCATTCAGGATACCCTGCAGATAAAATTGTGCCAACAGCGGCAGCGTTTTCGCTGAGTTTAGCAAGATCATATTTGCCACAAAATTTAAGAAACTGAGCGCCCACCATTGATCGATTTTTTGTAATACTGTTAGTAACAATGGTTTCATTGATCCATGTTCTAACATTGTCGGGCTGGGCTGACAAATCTACTAGTGTACGATTGCGTTGATAATCATCGAGAACTTTATGCTCTACGCCATTATGGTCGGTCCAAGATTGCAACATCATGTTATTCCAATTGAATCCTTTTTTATCCATATCAGCATAAGCTTCAACGAGACCTACTTTATTTTTACTGCCTTTAGTTCGGACTCCGGGGTACGCACTGAACACATTGTCAGTGGGATCACCACGCATACATTTTTCGAATAGTATAAATTTGGGATCGGGAATTTTCTTAGGCTCTTTGGTCTTTTTATCAATGACCATCTTGCCCTTTTTGTCAAAAATTCCTTGCAGTGTATGTAGTTCGTCTGCTACGCCATTATACTGATTAACATTGTCGGCTAGTAACTGATGAAAGTCTGTGTCGCTGCTTACGATGGTGTGGTGATCCTGAGGGTGTGCTTGAATCCATCCTGCCACCAAGTCATCTGCTTCCAGACTGTTGTGCTGGAGAACAGTACAATTGGTGCGTTCGGATAAGAACGTTTTAAGATCGTCAAAAGCTTCCCAGAACAATTTATCTTCTTCTGCTTCTTTTTCTGTGAGCGCGGCTCGTGCAACTGCTCGGTTCTTTTTGTAAGGCTCATAGAAATCCTTGCGCCAGCTGCGGCCTTCGAGACAGAATACAACATGATCCGCTTTTTGATCTCGCCATGCTTTGTTTACGCTGGCAAGGGTTACGTGGATAGCAAAACCTAGTTTATCCCATGTGTCGCTTTGGCGATGGGCACTGTGTCTTGCACGGAAGAATGTATTGGCTGTGTCAACAATTAGATATCGCATAGTGCAGTAATAATAGCAGTTTATTCGATATTTGTCAACTTCTCTAATAATAATTTTGCTACTAATTTATGCGTTTCAGGACCAAAATGCATTCCATCACGAGCATGATCTAAAATATCGTAGCCTGTTAGCTGTTTCTTTACTTCACTTTTAACATCGGAATATACCGGCCCGACTATAGACTCGACACGGTCGTGCAATAATTCTACAATTAATTTGTTTTTATGAAAACGTTGTAATGAAATATCAGGATTCATATTCCATATATGATATAATTCGCTGTGGTTTGGTATTATAAAATCTGCTCTTTCATCTTTATAAATTTCAAACCTTCTGAAATTAGGCCAAAAAATGAATACGGTATTGATTTGAAATAACCCAGTAATGTTAGTTAAGATTCTAGCAACAGTGTCAGATGTTCCTGCCCCTAGCCCTAAATTAAGCATAGGATATGGTCTATTTTTTTCTACTAGACTAGGCCAAATCCAATCGATTGGTAACCCAACTCCCATAGTATGACTACATCCCAATGCTACATCTATTTCTTTGCCCATCAATGAGTCAAAATCGTAAGTTCTAAATCCTTCATTACTAAAATCGTAAGTTATGTCGATATCTTGCCATTTAGCAAAATCAGGATTCTGTTTAAATCTATCTACATTATCGGTCCCGGACCATTTTGTTTGAATTTTTTTAGGATTCCAACTATATGGAGTAGTATTCTTTTTCCAATGATTGAACATATATTTGATCTTAACTTATTTCGCTGCGACCATTGCCTAAGTCTTTACGTTGAATCCCGGATGCAGGCCTTGGGTTATTGGCTTCGTATTGTTCAAATGTTTCCATAACAACATTACGGCAAACATCCTGGAACCATTGATCCACAATCTGAGAATCATCTTTGCCCTTATAACCAGAACGAACTAGCTTGGCTACAAAAAAATCATTCCAATCTAATTCAAATGCACCGTTACCTATGTTTTCTGGATCTAGTTCTACACTGATTATACTAACATAGGGTTCGCCTTTTTCGGTGGCAACTTGTTTAGGTGTTTTCTTGACTTGCGTGGGCTTTTTAGCCTTAGGTGCTTTTGGTGTTGACGGAGTTTCTTTTTTTTCTGGCGCAGACGGTGTTACGACTTGAGGTTGGTCTTTACTGAATAATTTATTAAATAGTCTCATTGGTTATCCTTTTAACATTTTTAAAATAGCTTCATCGCGATGATACCATCGAACTTCGATCACCGGATCACCGGGCCCGCCAATAATTCTTAGGGCTCTCATAGCTAGTCCCCACACTACGCGATTGGTGGTATAGCAACGCCTAGGAATTAAACTGTATCGATATTCGAATACAGCACGATCGTCGAATGGATCGTACGACTGAACTTCATCGGCATATCCGGCACCGACGCCCATCATTTGCCCCACCCATTACCCCACAGATCGACGTGCAGTCGCGGGCTGTAATAGTAACCTTTACTACAAGCCCAATCGGCGACTCTTACACGATTTTTTTCGTAAGGAGTAACAACACCGCCTTGAGGCATTACATATACAGAACCTTTAAATCCGCCAGTTCTAAATTCTTTTACTGCCCGATCTACTTCGGCAAAATGCTCATCTGTTTCCACAACAAATTTGAGATAGGTATATCCTAATTCTTGATAGCTGGCTACAATATCAGGGCAAATAGCATCTTCCCATCGTTCACCGCTGGCACTTAACTTAGCACTGACACTAAACGTAAGATTGTTACTAGTTCTACGATCACCTTTAGAATTTAATTTAGAATTTAATGTCCAATTAAGTAAATATTGTCTAAATGATGGCAGTAGTTTTTGAGTACCGTTTGTTTCAAATGTTAAATTTTGCAAATCTAACATATTAGGATTGCTTAATAATTCTTCGTAGGCACGTTGCCATCCCAATAAAGGTTCTCCTCCGGTGATAACAAGATGTACATCGTTCCCGTTATCTTGAATCCATTTGTTATTGGGTGTAAGTTTTAACATACTGTCTACTAGTTGATTAGTGTCAATGGTTGGGCTTAGTTCTTTAAAAGCTGGATGCCAACTTGCATAACTGTCACACCCAGTATTGACTAGCGGGAGACTGTTAAAATCTTTGTATAAATGAACATTTTTTGCAACATCATCTGCTTCAGTGCTTTTAACTCCCGGAGCACACCCAAACCCACTGCAAGTAAAATTGCACCCGAAGGTTCGAAGGAATACACTGGGGACTCCGACAAAACGTCCTTCGCCTTGTGCTGAATAGAAAAGTTCACTGACTTTGAGTTTCATATGATGATCCGCATGAGTTAACGCATTGACTGCTTGTTATATCTACTGTATTATAAAAAATATCTTTCAAAGAGTCAAATTTTATTTTGTTCGATGCCCAATTTGAAGTATAATAGCAACAATAACTATAGGATCCCATAGAATCTAAATATATACTAGGTTGACTCATATGCATACAATTTTCTTTCCTGACCGACGAGCTCTTAGTAAGATTTTTAATTGATTTTATAAGCACTGAGGAAGGCTCCAGTGTTATATATGATTTTCCTGAAACATAATCTTTTGCTTCTTCTGTTCGTCTAAATGATTTTATTAATTTAAATTTTTTGAATTTTAATTTTTGACTTAACTTTAAGCAATCTTTTATTTGGTGCTCGTTGTGTTTAAATGTTATAAACTGCCATGTAGCGAAACCTCCATTATCGATAAATGTTGTAGCATTTTCGATGATCTTATTCCAGCTAGTCCCTTGCCTATATAATTCGTGTGTACCCGCTAATCCGTCTATGCCAAACCATACATCATGTTCGATATCGGCTAGCTTATGCGCTAACTTTTCCCACCATTGCTGATTTCTAATACTACCGTTGGTATGTATTTGAATTTTTTTAACATGCAATTTAACTATATCGATCATATCTAAGAATGATTTAGCAGCACACGGATCTCCATGATTTCCGCAAAACTGTACTGCATATAAGTTAGGCAACGCTTCTACAGTTTTTTTTAATACTGATAAATCTAAATCTTGTTCTGTTAGATTCGGATACAATCCGTGTCCGCTAACATTTCTCGGACAAGATGGACACCATGCATTGCACTTACTACTAGCTTCTACGTGTAACCATCTGATATCTTCAGCTAACATATAAAGTTGACCATTTTTTGAGTTTTTCTTTTTTGGCATTTTTTGCCGACTCTAAATTTTCTCGTTTAATAATCTGCTGTTCTATTAGAATATCTATCATAGCTAACACATCGCCGATTTCCATTTCTAACATTTCAGCATGTTTATATCCAGTTTTATAATGAACACTGTCAATGCCAAATCTTCTAATTTTGCTGACCTCGACTATCACTTCCGCACATTCTTCTTGAAGAATTCCCAAAGCTTCTTCGTGACTACCGGGATTTAATTTAAACATACTAGTTCCAATGTCGAATTACACCTGCTACAATAAAGCAGTTTGTTATAATATATGATAGCACAATTGCGGTACGAATGCAAGCAATACGATCCGCTTCATGATCTGTACTACCTGCTTTTTCGCCCAGGGCTTTAGCCCATAGTCTCCATAACTCTTTCAATTTGATTATGCAAATAGGTCTTCGTTCCATTCACGGTGGCCTTCGCGATACGCCATGTTGCTTTGTGTTTCGCGAACTTCAACACGATAGCACCACAAACGTGCAGCTTCGCCTGGTCCCCACATCTCTGGGATATAAACGCCATTGACATACTTGTAGAGCATGTCACTAAGTCCCTCACAGCCTAGCTTGGGTAATACAACAATCTTAGCCATATTCTTTTCCTGTAACAATTTAAATGTCTCCATGTCTGGGTCATCTTGTGCTACGATAAGCGTATGATCAAATTGATCTTCTAATGTCTTTTTAAGTTCTTTTAATCCACCGTAGTCCGCTGCCCAGTTACGGACATCTAAATCGTCGGTGCCAAAATAAAACTTCATTGAAAAACTGTAACCGTGAATTAAATTACAGTGACTATCCGCACGCCATTGTCTGTAAGCACAAGGAAAAGCGTCGTGATATTCTTTTGTTGATGTGTACTTGTAAAGTACGGGTTGTAGATTTGCCATCTCTAGTCTCCTTTATTAGGTAGCAAGTTTGATGGCATGCAGAATTTTTATAGAGGGATGAATGCCTAAAGTCCTCTGAGCAAGTATTTATCTCCACCAATTCTCGTAAGGAAATACCATACGTTCTTTTTTGCTCTTAGAGATTTCTTCTCCGCAGAAATCTACGGTAACTTTTGATTTGCTACTGACATTATCATAAATCACCGCAAACTTAACATTGTTGTTCCAAATGTCTTTCCAGGCTGGGTCGCTGGGTAAACATCCAGAACGCCAGTCTTCCATCAAATTATTAATTGTCCTGCCTGTATCATTAATATCATTGACAATCAAAATGTTTTTGCGTGTACTGGGATCTGTGGTAATTGCATCAGTGGGTCTCGGAGTAGTCGTTGCTGTCACGTAACCGAATGCATCCTCGGCCATCCACAAGTTACTTTCTTTTTTGCTTAAAGTGTTCACTGGAATATTAAAATAATTACCAATCATTACAGCCGGTACAATACCACCTTGTACCATGCCCACAATGTAATCTGGGCGCCAACCACTGTTAGCAATATCTCTACAAATCTTTGCAACAAGACCTTGATATTCTTTATTAGTAATATTCATTTTCTATTCTTTCCATGTGTTCTTTAAGATTGTGATTAATTACGCTGTCTAAAAATTTTATAATAAACATAGATGCAATACTAGCATCTTCTCCGTTAAAATGCAACCTGGTGCCGCCTTCGCCGTTTTGATGATGATGGCACCATTTGCCACGACCGTATGCTACATATACATTAGAATGTTCATGCCCGCGATGATTCCAATATGTATCAACTTTTTGTCGACCACCAATTTGTTCGTACCAATCAATTATATTTTTAGTTAAACTATTGATGTCTATCCATATAGGATATACTACAGTGCAACCTGGAGGTAATGCTATCATTTTGCTCTACTGGCTAAGTATTGTTCCCACTGCACCCATTGACCTTTGCTCAGAAAGCCCCAGTCTTTTTGTTGTGGGCCCGGGCAAAATAAAGTCCAGCAAGTTACAGTTGGGTCAAGTTCGATTCTGTGATAACTAGTTGCTTTACAAATTCTGAAATGACCTGGTCCTCGCCATACAGACAGCTCTCCAACTTTTTCGCCTTTTGAATTAAACTGAGGAATCCATTCCCAATATCCACCGCGAAGAATCAAAGTGAAGTAAGGCCAAGGGTGATCATGAACATCATCAGGGTCTGACTTTAGAAATTTATGCAAAAATACATTGAAAGGAAAACGCTTTCGGTCTTTAAGAAACAAATAGTATCGTTCTAGATATGGTTCGTCGTTAACACGATCCATTACAATACGTTTTCGGTCAAAACGTTCAAGTAATTTAAGTAGCATGATGCATCCTTCAATAAAACATTACTGTGATATTTTACTGAATATTTTAATTATTGTCAATTACGTAACAGACTCAGACTGACAATTTCGGACACATGCTTTGCAACATCTTCATCGTCGTGAATAACGTGAACAGTATTTTCCGAAGTGTCTCTTTTTCTATTATAATTTCGAACAGATACAATGATTCCTCCTCTGGCAGGAGTTACAGTGAATCTTAGAGTGTTATCTTCCTGAATGTCATCGCCACTGGTTACTGACAGTCTAGAAGGAACTAATTCTGCTTCATTATCGGGATATAAAAAGTTTTTAAGTTTTTTTCTTAACCAGTTAGTCATCTTTTTCTCCGGAAAATTCTTCGCCTGTGTCTACATTTGTTAATTGGATAGGACCATAAATCCAGTGTTCAGAGTCATCGTTAGTCCACCCATCGCTTTCCATGCCTTCGTACCAATCTTCGTCCCATAGAGCCTGAATACGTTCTTGTTCTTCTTCATCCATGTCATCGGGAAATGTCCATTCTACCCAACAACCATCATTCATGTCTTCCATTTCCCAATCGTAATCTGTACAAAGTACATCGTACCCTTCTGGATTAGTTAAGTCAATGTCAGGACGCTCGTCGCTGTCGCAGGTCCAAGTTCCCCATCGAAACCCTTCGTCTTTGGTTACAGTGATACCATCCTTAGTCCAGAATTGACGCTCGACGGCATTCTTTTTATGTAAGTTAGTGATTTTCCAAACAGCCATGATTAACTATCCCTGTCCATTTCACCAGCTTCTTTGACCAATGCCAGCATTTCATCTAATGTGTTACATAAAATTTTAGCATTGACATAGTCGCCTTTTTTATTGCGTCCACCAACTTCTACCATGAATCCATTGTCATACATATTAATTGTAAATGATTCATTTACTTTTGTTAATTTATCGCCGAGTTTGCTCACTGTTTTTGTTGCCATGATTAGGTTCCTTTGATTAAAATTCAATTGAGGCTAGATATCCTCAAATTTTGATAAGACAGATGTTAAAGTTGAAATAACTTTATTCTTGGGTAGTTTGATCTTCAGCGGGCACTGACTCTGCTGCTTGTCGAGCTGCCAATTGTTCTGCATGTAAAGTTTGTTCGGCAGTAATTAGATCTGACACATAATTTTGCACACGAGTTACTTCTGCAGAGCCTAAGTTAGCCAAGATCCATTCCAGAATTAGTTCTCTAGTTACTTGATCGTAGGGCACTGAATTAGCTGGATCGTGTGTAAAAGTCATGGTGTTCAGTGACTCTTTCATAAACTGTCCGTCCCTGCAAAAACAGCCATACAACGCAGACTGCACAATACCATTTTCTGCCCTAACATCAGTTAATACTTTCCATTCAAATTGCATATCAATCACCTTTATATCTGATATTTATCTTGTTTACTATTAAAAATTATCGGGGTGCAAAGTCCTGTTGTAGTTTAATATTGTCGAAAAACTCTTTCTTAGTGCCAGGATCGTCCTTAAAAGCACCTTTGAGCACAGTAGTCTGAGTCAGCGAGCTATGTGCCATGATGCCACGATTTTCGCAACAACCATGAGTTGCTTGTATGTAAACACCTACATCTTTTGCACCCGTGGCCTTTTGAATTTCCCTAGCAATATCATTACAAAGTTCCTCCTGGAGAGTACCTCGTCTTGCACACCACTGCGCGATACGTGTGTACTTCGATAAGCCAATAAGTTTCTCAGCGGCAATAATGCCAATATAAGCAACGCCAGCAACGGGTTGGTGATGATGACTACACATACTACGCAACTCACTACGAACAACCAACATGCCTTCATATCTATCCTCACTGTCATTTGGAAATGCTGTACAATCTGGAGGCGATTCATATCGGCCTGCCATTATTTCATTAAAATACATTTTTGCAAGTCGCCTTGCTGTGCCTTTGCTATTAGGATCAGTTTCACGGTCGATAAGTAACCGATCCAATACTAGTTCAAAAGCTTCTGTTGCTTCGTTAATTAAGTGCTCTTTGTCGCTGTCGTGCAGATAGTCACTAATGTTATCACCGGCCCAGAATCGTTTTCCGTCTCGCTTCATTTTAGCTCGAAGATAGTTACCTAGATATTTTTCTTCTCGATAACCGCCATCACCTGCCATAGCATCTAAACCTGTTTCTTTTTGTGTCATATTAATCCGTAATAGTAAATTGCCTTAGATCAGCATATTCTACATGTTTAGGGACAGGTTTGTCAACTCTTATTCCCTTCATTAATGCCAATCCCCATTCTGCTTCTTCGGGAGTTGGCTTGTAGTGATAGCCGACCTTGAACTCTTTTTGAGTAGTCCATGGTCTATTATTTAGGTCCCTGCCGTCATAGCGCATTAAAATAATAGAATCATATGCAGCTTTGTCATCTAACAGAATAGCTCCGCCGCGGCCAATATGCAATGGTTTGTCATGACCAAAGCTTAAACACTGCATCATTCCGGGACGATACATTCCTTCCTCGAGACGTCTGGCACTATCCCAAACTCTAGTATTAATGAAAGGATATTCCCCGACCCACTGCTGCCATTCGTGATTTAAGTATGTGTAATTAATGCCAAGTTTATGCATCAGCATGGGTATACTAATGTAGGTATAAGGCGTAAAACTAACTGTCTTTACTTTGTCATACCGTAAACATAACTCAATGGCGTGGGTGCAGCAATCAGTCATGATTGCGTACGGAGCTCCAGTGAACTCAGCTAATTCTTGTTCAAATTGATAAATTCTATCAAATGCGTTTAAGGAGTTCATTTGCACTAAAAAAATTATCAGTTAGATGCTTTGACAAGACTTTTAATTGTGGCAATCGATTTTCATAATGATCCATATGTTGCATAATAGCAAAACACAGATTAGACCGATTAGTGATATATTGATCCCAACTTTCAGTCCAGTGCGACGGATATTTAAAAATATCGGGATACATTTCTTTATAGCTTAACCTGTCGGGCACCATTGGAATGGCATCCACTAGCGCACCTTCGTAACAACCTATACCTAAAGTTTCCTGAAGACTGCAACTAAACACAATCTTAGCACGGCCTAACAACTTGTGATATTCATGTTTGCTTAATTGCTGATCCTGGCAGACAACAAACTCATACTGGGGTAATTGTTTAGCCAAGTCACGAAAGATCTCGACTTGTTTCTCAGGTGCAATGCGATGCGGGAACACAATAAGATCACGCTTGGGATTAGTATTATAGTTTTCCAGAACATCAACCATATATTCCATGGGCCAGCCTGAGCGTACAATCTTTCCACTGTCGTAGCGTTCAGCAAAGTCTTCTTCATACCATGGATTTTCTGTAGGCCAGCCATCTTCTAGTAATTCGTCAAAGAATAATTTTACATGAAAGTCTGTGGCAAAGTAGTTGTGATCGAATGCGTAGAAGAAACTCTTCTCAGCATGTCTGACCCATCTTTTAGCACCAACAAGACGTCCGAGGAAGTCTTGAGGATCATACGATCCAGCATGCCATAGTCCGTGTGTAACTACTGGAATGTTCAACAGCTCACTCATGTACTTTAGATTTATAATGCCCGGATGCCAAGCATCAGTAAAAAGAAAATGGTCGCCAGCTTGAATGCGTCCAGCACAAAATAGTCGACCAATTTGTTCAACTTGACTAGACTTATAGATATTAGTCCCACCAAAGTTAAGAAAAGCACCAGGAGTGGTTGCACTAGGGATATCCGTAGGGCCAGAAATAACTTGAACATTGTGTCCTGCCTTTCGTAAAAGAGAAGGTACATGCTTTTTCCATTGAGCAGTGTACCTAGTTTCAACAGATTCTAAGTCTATTAGAAATACGTTTGACATCGTTAAGCATCAAGTTGTCTGTCGAGCTGTCTATTTTGCCAGTTACGATGTTTTTCAAATTTGCGATATTGTTCAGATTTATACAAATCCTTCTCGTCAAATTTTAACATATTAAACCTGCAATAATCTCGATAACCATCGAGATCGGCAAAAATTCTATCAACTTCTGGTTTCATGCGAAGATATTTTTCGATGTATTTAGGCTGCGCCATTATAACTTTCCTTAAATTTTAATACGTTGAATGGGTTGGTGAGTTTCGTATTTGATGAGGGCTCCGTTTTCACCGTCTTCGGAGACTTCAATCCAGACTGCTCTCCCTGGATGCTTTGCAGTAATTTGAATATAAAGATCATCGGACATCATTTCACAGGACTTGTAATCAAGTTTAAGAGTTCCGTCTTTGTAAAGATTTTCTAACCATCGTTTAAATTGAATGAATTCTATGTCCCGATCATTATGTAGCACATCAATCCAAACTTTGAAATGAAATATATGTCGATGGGGAGAGCCCAGAAAACTTACATCATATTCGTCTCCGGTTGCTAGCATGGGATCAGTTGCTGCCGCTGGATAACAATGAATTCCTTCTTTGCGAAAAGTTACCCAAATCTTTCTTTCTGCATGACTCATAACAGAATTTGCTTGTTCACGATTTTCTTGATTCATATTATTCCTCAATAAATGATATAATTAGTGGTTTAAACTTTAACGGTCTGATAGAATCTAAGTATTCTGCATATTCTAACAGACTTTTATTTTGTTGTAAACTAAATTGGTGTCGTTCTGCAAGTTTTATTAAAAACGATTTAATATACTGATTTTTTGGATGACTGATAACCAATTGGTTAACATCGTCTATTAACTTGTCTACGAATTTTTTTGAACAACTGTTAAGTGATAAAAAAGATGGGTGCTCCAATGGAATTAGTGATAAATGAAACTTATTCTGTTCAGCATACTTAATAATATCTACTAGATTAGAAATACTGGTAATCTGCATGACATGATTAAGTTGTATTTCAAGGTTGGGCAATAATTTAAACTTTTCGATGTTGTTTAAAATTTTTTCAATGTCGGATCCATACCTTATGATATTATTTTCCGCGGACACTGATTCTAAACTGATACTAGCAGTAACTTTTTTAAACTTTTTAAGAGTATTTAAAAAATTATCATCGGCTATAGTACCATTAGTGCAAACATCAACAACGCAATCTTTATTTAAATTTTCTAAAAACTCTCTAATAGATTTAATACTTAATGGCTCTCCACCTTGAAACTTAATCCACTTGACGTCAGCTTGAATTTCTTTTAAAAAATCTTTACCAGATTCAATTTCAGTCCAATTATGTACAATATCTTTGTCTTCAGAATTATTAAAATTTTTTAAATTTAATTTAAGAATTTTATTTTCATTGAGTTTATATTCTTCTGCTATCTTATCTGAAAAAACAGGAGAACACATAACGCATTTTAAGTTACAAAGATTTCCTAATCTTAGATCCCATGTTACGGGAAGGTAATCAAGAACAAAGTTATCATTCTCACTTTCTACAACTTTTTTTAAATTGATAGTTTTTTTAAATAACTTATTATAACTCAGTCTGAGACTTTCTTTACCTACAGATTCTGTTTTCCAACAAGTTGCACAACCCTTATGTTCGACACCGTTAAACAAATCATTTCGCAATGCGACCATCGGACCGCTATTCCACCATTCTTTATATTCGGTAAAGTTGTAATTACTGGATGTGGGATACTGACAACAAGGTCTTAGCTTTGTATCAGTATGCACAAGTCCATGCGCCCATGGTGCAAGACAGAGTTTATCGAACTTCATTTAACGAAAACCGGAGTATCACCTACGTAGTCTTTCCAGTCGGTATACACTTGGCGTGTTAGTAACTCATTGAGTGGGTGACACCACACTCCAGTATTAGTATCGCCCCAAGTGTTATCATCAATTTTAACTGTGGCATGATAATTATATAACTTAATGTAAGGAATCTTAACACTGATCATGGGAATGAAAGTTTTGTATTCACACCACGATTCTTCGTGAATTTCTTTACAATATTGTACGTCGAAGTCTAGTGTAACAAAATAGTCTTTAATTAGCAAGGGTTTAATCATTTCGTCCCACGATACCCAATCATATGGATTGGCGGGATGAAAGCTTTGGCTAGTGCCAAAATAAATGTGTCGAATACTGTGTTCTTCTGCTAGTCTGATAATTTCGTCTGCGGGTTTAATACCTACTACAAACAAGGTCTTTTCACCCTTCATAGTAGTATTTTCTACTTCTGTACCAACAAAATAATCTACTTGTTGCCGTGCATCTGTATTAAGAGCCATTGTTTTTCCAATAAATGTAGCCTCTGCTGTACCCAGCGGGCCGGTTGTTGCTGTCGCTGAACGCTTGTTGCCATTCAGTGTCTCTATTATAGCCTTTTGTCCAAAACTTGTCAATATTGATATCACCGCTGGTAATCCAATATTCGGCCTGTTTCATACAGTCGTGGAATTTGTTTGTTCTTGGACTGGGAAACATCATTGTACAAGCTTTCCAAAGCAATGTACCAAAATCAGTTGATACTTGCTTCTGAGAACCAAATACTACCAATGCTTCGTTGTTTATTATGGGGCAATCAAACACATATGTACTGCTGCTCAAATCTATAACAACATCATATGTACCAGAATAGTCATCGCTTAACGTATCCTGCCACAGTTCTTTATTTGATTTGCCTACCACTGTGATTTCAAAGTCTAAATGATTTAACTTAATAGTATTGTAAGCAATCCAAGCAAGAAAGCCACTGCCAAGTATTAGTAGTCGTCGTCCTGGGCCTGCTCGTTCAGCAATTTCGCGTAAGGGTTGATGAACAATGTTAATGCCACAAGCCACTGGCTCCAGTATATATCTAGGATGAGCCTCGGGAACAACAACATATTCTCTGTCCCTGACGTTGTAAACATCGGCGTAGGCCGGTTCTCCGCGTGTTGCAACATAGTCTCCGAATTTGACATCTTTTACATTTGCTCCTATACCAATTACTTGTCCTAGCCCTTCGTGTCCCTGCATATGAAGTGGCAACGGACCGAAGTTGCCTAGCATCATATCTATGTCACTGCGACATACGCCAGTCATAACTGAACGTACACAAATTTCGTCGAATGCCAACGGCGATATATCAAATTCAGTTTCAATGAATTCACCGTTGCCAGTGGTTTGTAGTATGCGATTCATAAATTAATCTTTCTATGAATCCAACAATCGATTTCAAATTGCTCTTTCCAAAAGTTGTTATTATTTAGATTATTAACAGCATCTGAAATCATATTTTTATAAGCACTTTCAGGACATAACCCCAAAGGCACAACATAATCATCGAAATAAATTGCAATATCGTCGTGACTGTTATTGCGCCAGTTTGCTCGGATGACCCATTTATGATCACTGACGTAACCTTCAAGCTCAACCCTGTCGTCCACATCGTATGTACCGCTCATGTCAACATCGCCATAATCGCTGTCTTTAAGATCATCTAATGTCCACTTTTGCCATACTTGTTTATAAACCCAGCTAGTGTTTTTATAGTTAGGTTCTAACGCGATGAATAAACTTAATAGATGAGGCAGTAAGTCTCTGCTTACACCGCCGTAGGCCAATGATTTGGTAGTAAACCAGCTACCTGGTTTGGGCACACGATTTTTATTAATCCAATTTAAATTAATGTTTTTAGAACTAACATAGTGCGCTTGCATCTCATTTAAGTTGTCACGCCACATGTTGTTCTTGACCATCATAAAACGTGTTTTAGGATAGTCTTTAATTAATTGTTTCCAGGATTCTTCAGTGGCAGCTCCAGGTTTTTCGATGAATACAATTTTACTACAAGCCGCAATTTTTCTGGCAATATTGACGTGTGTAAAATTTGGAGTACAAATATGTACTGTATCAAATTGGCCGTGAATTCGAAGAGCACTGTCGACATCTTTGTGTTGTGCTTTAGATATATCTAAATCAACAGTGACGACAGTGTGGCCAAGTTTTTTTAGCACCGACTCATAGAGTTGGCCGATGCCCATGCCTACAATTAAACTTTTCATTGTTACATTATAACAGACTTATCGATCATCGTCAAAGTTAACGGTGTCATGATCGTGTTCCCACTGTAACCGTTCTAGTCGTCGAATTTCGTCTCTAAATGCAAGTTTTTGTTTTTTCCATTCTTGCACTGTTTGATTTTCGGTGCCTGGATGATCACGTTCGTGTGCAGTGATACGCTCATCCAATACACGATGAGATTCTGTTAAATGTTTAATGCGTTCTTTATACATTGTCGGCCTCCAATTCGTCTAATTTAGATTCGTCTAATCCACTGTCGTCGCGATGATATAAATCTAAGTCTTCCATTTCAAATAAAGTATTAAACATAGTCCCGGCATTAACAGTTTTCTTACCCACTGCTCCTCGAGTTCCCACAATGTTCATCCAATATTTGTTGTAATGTTCAATAAGACTTTCCGCTTTACCTTTATCACTGGTAGCAAATATATCATTGACAATATCCCTAAAAAAGTTACGATCATACTGTCTGAAATTCTTTTTGTCGGCAGTGCTTGATACTAACATTTCGGGATAATTTCCTGCATCGTATTGTCGATTAGCTTCCTGAACTGCATGTATGTGTGTCCACACATTATGTCCCATTTGCAACGTGTAACTAAAGCTATCCCAGGATGTACGACCTTCTTTACCAATTTTATTTAAGTCTCCGGGTTTGTAAATACAAACGTCTTTGATAGTCATACGTTCACTGTAAGGACTTTCTAAGAAAGTATCCATGATGCCATCTTGCAAGATGGCATCTCGGAATGATCGAGTATCAGTGGAGTATTTTTTATTATCCACACTGGCTTGCATATGGTAACTCCACTTGCTACGGTCCTCTGTGGTTACATTGTAGTAAATTTGACCGTTAGCAGTTGCAAGGAAAGGACTTGCACAATCAAAGCTAATAGTAAAGTTTTCATTATGATATTTACGAATGGCTCTTTGTACGTCAGTTAACAAAGTGGCCCATTCTAATTTACTTGTGCCCAGAAAGTGCATCCAATCGTGCAGTCCCGGTTCAAGTAGACCGTCAAATCGTAGAGCAACTAGCCTGCGTAACAGCAAATGCACATCGCACATATTTTGACCACCCATGGCCCAACCTTCAAATGGTTGACTGTACTGTTTTGGGTCGCAATACTTTTTCATACGATCATACCAGTCGTCTGCTTCAGTATGATTTTCGCCTTGTAGAACGTTTAAGAACTTACAGCGTCCGGTACGATTCTTCATGAAATAATCGTTATTGATATATGTACCTTGTACTGCCTCAATGTAAGTGTTGATTCCTGTAGCCTTTTGTCCAGCTGGACTCCGTGCAACCCAAGCAGGAATATCAAGAATCATGCCTCGATCCATATAAGCGTCCATCCAAGATAAAACTTGTTCACGCTTTTTTTGTGCTTTGGGACAAGCAGGATTTTTCCAATCGCCTTCCCATACACCTTTGCCAATTTGGAATCCGCCGCTGTCTCCGAGAATGAATGTATTAGGGTCGCGATTACGAACCATGTCATCTCTGCCCGGTGGCTTGTTAACGTCTAAGTCTGCGTGTCCTGCGGAATATAAACTCCACTTATAGGTAAAGTAACCTTGCTGGCTGTTTAACCAGTTCATACCTTCGATGCCATTTTCAAACTTTGCAGGCACACGAGCAGGGTCTATGTAGTTGGGATCAAGTCTTTGTTTACTAACATCCCTACTATAAAAACTGCTTAGAGCAGGCAAAAAGACTGCATAGTCTTTTTGTTTACTAGTTAAATCGTCGTAGGTCGCCATTACTTGGTCTGTGCTGGTAGAATATAGTTGTACTCTGCAATACCGCTGTCTACAGTGATCATTGCCGCACCTTCGTCACTGATTTTAAAAGTCTTGTCACCGGGCAAGCTAAGAATGCTGATGACCACTGCAACAGGCCATGCCCACGCTTTAGATAATTTGCCGCTGACCCCAGACTGGAAAACAAAATTACCTGCGTGACTGCTGTGGTCACCGAAGTAAAATTTTAAGTCACTGTTTTCTGTTTTAGCAATGAAATTGTTTTCTTCGCTGTTTGCACTGGCTTGAAATTTAAGACGTTGAATACTGGCTGCACTGGGAACGATGTCGATGTTCCATGCAACTTGCTTCATACGAACAGTTTTAAGTTTATCATTGACAATTTCAGCGCTCATAAAACGATAGTCGTTTTTGAAGTCTCCCGACTTATTCTCAAAATGAACACCCACTGGAACAGCTTCTCCGTTTTTATCTTGAGTGCTGACAGTGATAACTGCATTTTCTTTATACTCTGGAATATTAAGCACAGTGTTTAACTTGCCCAAATTTGGCATTCCAAAAGTACCAACAAATTCTGCAATTGGTCCTTTAAATTTAGCTTGTAGAATAACACTGCGATTTTCTGCAATTGCTTCTAGTATGGTTTCATTTTCTGTGCCTACAATCTTAACTAGGTCAATAACTCCCAGTCCATGAGTATGTTGCACGATGTCTAATAGGTGGTCTTTCATATGTTCTCCAATAATGTGTTAGTGTATATAAGTTATTTAGAAAAATCAAGTTCTACGGTGAATAATTTCACCCATGGACTGTCCGGCTTTTACCGTTTTAAGTTCGCCAGGTTTTTTAATTTTAATCCAATGGACCCCTGACAATGAATCATTGGTGTCTAGCAGTTCGAAATTCGATTCCTGGCAAGAATTGATTAATAATTTTTTAGGCATCCAACTCTTAAAACCAGTTTCAGCATAAACAGCCGCATTACTAAATTCACAATTATTATAGCTAAACATCATTACGCCGCCCGGGCGCAATAAATTAAAGCATTGTTCTAAATATAATTTAGTTTTATCTAATGGAAAAAAGTCAAAGACCTGCCATGCAAATATAAAACTAAATTGATTTTGGGGAAGCATACTTAAATCGTTTTTAGGAAGTCCATCCCAGCCCGCAAGGTATGTTCTTAATCTTCTTTGATATTCTATAGGAAACTTAGATTTTGTGGATTCTATAAATTCTGGATGAATATCCACAATGTACAAAGGGTCCCCTGCTACCATATATTCAGTCCATTGCCCATCTCCAGGTCCAATTTCTAAAGCCGGGTATTTAGAGTTAGTGTGATTTCTTATGTTTGTTATTACAGTTTGTTTAACATCGTCGTCACAAATTACAGTTCTGTATTGTCTTTCATTATGTACATCAGTTTCGCTAGCAAATTCTACTCCATTTATTAGATAGCCTTCTTTGTAAAATTCTTTAACTTGTTCTTGGATTAACTTTTCAACATACTGTATCAAGTTAGTTATTAATTCGTCTGTTTTTGTAATATGCGAACCTAGCTGAGTCAATTGGCCAGCAAGGTTGTTTTTTATGTCTCCGAATACAAAAGAACTTAACATGTTATCTACATATATTGATGTTTCTTTAAATTTAGATTCAATGAAAGCTGAAAAAGTTGGAGATTGAAACTCCAATAGCTGTTCTTTTATTCTTACTAGTTCGCTTATTTTCATTTTAAAAAGTCTGATTATTAATCAGAAAAACTAAACAATGTATCAAATGTACTATTGATGTCTGTGTTTTCTGAAATTTCCCAATTCAATACACCTAACAAATTTTCTACTTTTTGATCCACAATACCTGCCTCCATTAGACTATCGTCGAAAGGCAAGTCTTTAAACCATTGAGGAATGTGTGTTTCATCTGTAGGATAAGCCACGCTGGTATATCCCAGTGGATTATTTTTGACTTTGCACACAATAACTTTCATACCGTCTACGATTTGCATACTGTAGTTGTCACTGTGCATACGACGCAGATTATTCCAATTCATAGCCGCCCGTACATGCCCAGGCATGTTTGCTTTACCTTGCTTGGTTTCTTCGGCAGTATACTTGGTTAAGTTATTAACTCGTTTAGGAGTTCCTTTTTCCCAAGCTGGACGTTCTTGAAACTTAATTTTAAATTCTTTTACTTTTTCAATAATAGATTCGCGTTCGGCACCTGTAAGCACATCTAATAAAATTTCACTTAAAAAGTCTTGCACTACTTTTGGAGTGTCGCTTCTTTTTAAGTCCAAGCCCATGGCCTTTACCTTGCCTTCTGCGCCTTTGACGTCCAACCGTTTGCCTTCTTTATCATAGATAAGAACAGCATATCGTTTTTTCTTAATAAACAGACCAGAAATAGCTACCAGCTCTCGGCCACCTTTAATAATGGATCCATTTTGTCGAGGGCAATGAAATGCTTTTTCCATGAAACCAGGAAAGCTTTGATTAACTTGTTCTCCGATACTGTCGTACAATTGAACAGCAATGTCTTTGTTCCATTCCATCCGACCAGCTTCGACATCTGCTTGCACAGCCGGCCACGCACTGAAGTAAACAGAATCAGTGTCACCGTAGATAATAGAATCTCCCACATGATCGTACTTGCCAAATATACATTCGTTGACAAAACTGTCCATGTGTTTGGCAATAGCTCGTCCAGTTAACGTAGTACTTTGACCAATTCTATTATCGAAGAATCTGCATCCAGGATTAAGAATAGCACCATACAAACTGTTTAGATTAATTTTCTTAACCAGCTGTCGTTTATCCCAATACTCTTGATCTTCGGGCGTAGTGGATTCTTTAAGTTTGGCCTGCATTTGTTTACGTTCAGCATACCATCTTTCTAGTAGACCTGGAATAATACCTTTGTGCTCACTAGTAAAAATAGTGCCATTGGCACTCAATATCCAAGGCTTATTACTGTCAAATATAATACGCCATACATCAGCAGCACTGCATACATCACTGGTGCCATCTGCCTCCCAGTCGATGGTAATCTCTACTCCAGGATCGCCCTTCATTACTGCTTCATATTCTAAACTACCAAACAAGCCTTCCCATGCGGCCGCAAAGCTGTCTCCTCCATCCATTTTTTCTTTAATATAACGATCTGTCATCACAGGACGTAACTGTCCTACGATTGTTTCTGGCCCCATGTTAAGAGATCGAATGGCTGAGGGATAGAGACTGTTGATGTCAATGGCTCCGATGTATTTGTGCATACCGACTTTGGGATAAGCAACATAGGCACCTGCCGCTTGGGTGTCTCCATCTTCTTCTCTGCCCTTCCTGTTAGGAACGACCAATCCTTGACTGTGTGCTTCATTGATAATTGCCTGTTCTGTAGTTGCAACTGCGCCCATTGTTGTCTGCAATAACACCGTGTTATCGTGAGCAATGGTATTAGCTAAATCCAAGAAACGTAGCTTCTTGTCTAGTTTGGCAAGCAAGCGAGTATCTTGCCTGTTGTATTTTAAAAATGTTTCAAAGTCTTTATTATATAATTGATCCAATGTGCCTTCATAGGCAGTTTTACGCTCTTCTAACTCATATTCTCCAATAGCATCTAAACTATAGCTATGGCGTTCTTCATAGGTGTACTTTCGATACAACTGCATATAGTCCAAATGAACTCTTCCGATTAAATCGAAAGTAATATTAGTAGCACCGAATCGATCAAACTCCCTTTGCTTGGGAAATTGTCCCCACAGACAAAGTCTCCTTGTGTCGTCTTTGCTTAAAACACGAGTAATACGGCCAACAGTGTATGGAATGTCATAGCCTTCGCTGTTCCACCCACTTAAGATGTCTGCGTCGTCGATGAGATTAAGAAATGTGTCTAACATATCTTCTTCTCTGTCGAAGATATAACAGTCACTGAATTTAGCACAAATTTCTTCCGCAGTTTCCCAACTCATTGACTTTGGGGGAATAGCCAACGTTACTAGTTTATCCAGCCAATCCAAATAGATACTAATAGCAGTGATTTTATTAAACGGATCGGACACTGGACTAAATCCCCGCTGGGGATCAAAGTCAACTTCAATGTCGAAGAATGCTGTTTGCAACTTAGGAGGTTCAGCACCGAGATAGTTTTCTTCAAGGCATCTGAACACAGGTTTGAAATCGCTTTCCCATAGTCTTTTGCCATTCTGCATCCGTAACTCTTTTTGAAATTCCTTGCCATTACGGGTAGCAAATCTGGTCACAGGAGTCCCATAAATAGTTTTATGTTTACCCCTAGGGTCGTCATAATAGAATATGTAGTTAACTGGATATTCTTTATATTCTCGAATACCATTCACCCGTTCTACCACGTGAATACGATCTTTTTGTTTATCAAATAATGCGTCTACGTAGCTCATCTAATTCTTTAAATTTTAAGTAATTCTTTTTCTTTGGTATTAACCAAATGATCAATCTCTACAATAAATCGATCTGTTAATTTTTGTACATGAGCTTGGCCCTGTTTTTCTTGATCTTCAGTGATTTCCTTGGCCTTAGATAATTTTTTTAATTGCTCATTGGCATCACGTCTGTGATTACGAATAGCTATTTTAGCATCTTCTCCATTGGATTTAACAATTTTTATCATTTCATTTCGCCGTTCTTCTGATAATGCCGGCAACGGCACAAGAATAACTGTGCCTTTGTTTAACGGATTAAGTCCTAGATTGGATTCTCTGATAGCCTTTTCTACAGGTACTAGCATAGTTTTTTCCCAGGGAGTAACCGAAATGGTTCTGGCATCAACCAATGTTAAGCTAGCCACTTGACTAATAAGAGTAGGGTTACCGTAGTAATCTACTAGGAGATGTTCTAATAGACTAGTACTGGCTCTTCCTGTACGGACCTTACTAATTGTTGATTTGAATGAATCAATACCTTTGGACATCTTAGATTCAGTTTGTGATTTAATATCATTGTAGCTCAATTTGTGATCATCCTTATTAGTCCAACAGTATCTATGGTAGTTAGCAAGATGTAGTTAGCCAGCATACCAAACGACTTCCTAGTGTAAGCAGCCCAAGCATACATAGAGCAGCCAAGAATCCAAATAGGATACAACGCAAGTAAAGGGGGATTCGGGACTGTGGCTGCCATAGTAATAGAACACCCAATACTAATAGACCAAGCAAGCAACTCAACAGTAAAACGGAAGCGATTACTACGCCAGTCATCACGAATCCATGCAAAGGTATTATACAACAAATCGTTCAAAGAGTCTTGCCCACTGTTTCCAAAATAGTATTAAGTTCGTCGTGATCTCGATTAGTTTCGCCTAGTTTAGCTTTGTGTGCAATTTTAACGGCTTTTTTTAATGTAGCAGGTTTAATCTCTAATTCTTCTGCAATAGCTTTGATAGTTTCGTTTAGACCGGTATTCAAGTCTTCAATTTCTTGAAGAACAGTCATACCTTCATTGATAAGTTGAGTCAACTTAATTTTTGCGTCGCCATTAAAACTTCGATTGTAATCGCTCATATATGCTCCTAAAAATGTATTATATATTAAATTTACTCGTAGAACAAGTATTCTTTTGTGTGATTATTGATCCAACTTGCCGGAGGATAATTAGATTCATCAAACCGGGCGCCTACGTGAAACCAGTTTACATTTACTCTGGTCATTTGTAGTAGATGTGTGTCGTAGGCCTGATTCATTTTTGATTGATCAACGTCAGCGGACGTATCTGTTTGTTTAATATACGATTTCCAGAATAGAGGTAACTCATCCAGAGTATATCGATAGTCGGCGCCTTTTTCGTGATCAACTGTATAAAGTTGTTCGGCCATTGGGTTAATATTAACAGCATCTGATTGCCTGTCGCTGTGACCATAACGAATAGTCATGCCATCAAAAAACCCAGTGGGAATCTCCAATGGAGGGCAAGTATCTGCGCCTACTTGTACGTGAGCGTAACCATCAAAATGTCTGAACTGTTCTTTAGTGGGAATATATAGCTTATTGGATAAAATACCAATATTGTTCCAGTGCTCAGTTCTGAAAAGCAATGCGTTAGAATTTTTTGCGGTGTCTAGATACCATTCAAAATATTCTTTCTTCATAACCCGAATAGCATCGTTGTTAACCATTTCATAACTAACATAGTTACCACAACTGCTGGGAGTACCTTTGAAATAATGTGCAGCCCTGATGCTTTCTGGATAATGACTGGTCATCAATGTAGCATAAGGATAGGGATCTTGTTTAATAAGTTCTAGCCCACGTTTGAATACTTCGATATCACTGTCTAAGAAAATGTGATCTTCGTTGCCAGCAGGGAAAATTAAGTCATCCCCAATTTGATCAATTTCTTCTTTAATTTCCTGCCATTGAGCAATATTATTTGCTCTGTACCAATGAATACTTAATTTGTCAGCAGGAAAAATTCCTCGAAGCCAAGTTTCCATTTCTTCTTGTCGACCACTGTGACTGTCCGCTAGTTCTAGATTAAAAATAAACTTGCTGGTCAAGGGCTCCAAAGGCGCAAAGCTGGCAAAACTATATTTTGCGATATCAAACCTGTTATCGTCTCGAAGATTGTATCTAATTATACTTTGGGGGTTAAGTCGTTGATCTGTGATTTTACAATTGAACCAAATTATCATAATAGTTGAAGTTTAAAAAGTTGCTACACTCTAGATTATACAGTAGCGAATTGTATAAGTCAAGGCAGTAGCCGCCCACCCGGTCCTAAGGCACAGGTCTATTTTGTTCCAATTACCAAATACGCATCGTATTCAGTTTCGGGATCTTTGAAAGTTCTTTGACCAGAAAACAAAATTTTGGTTAATGGATAAGTAGAAGAAAATTCTTCTACGCTATTGAATTTATGCACAGCGCCTGGGTCATTGTTTCTTCCTGATAACAACACCATAGTATCGTCGGGTATGCGATCAAACCAATTATCGCCAGAAATATTAGTACAACTAAAATTAACTACCAATCCATCGGAGCCTAAACGTCTATAGTCCAAAAGATTAGCATCTTTATGCATGGATTTTATCCTAGTGTCTTTTTGTAATTTTGCAAGTTGACCGCTGACCTTTAACATATTTTTATTTTTTTCAACGTTAATAATTTCGTCGAATTCGAATCTAGGATCCATGCTGAGTAACAAGCCAGCATTTCCATACCAGCTGCCTAATATGTAAATAGTATCAAAATTATTTTTAATTTCACTGAGCTCAGTGAACGCCCAAAACTTATTCTCAGTTAGATTGCCACCCAAACTACCTTTTAAAGAAAGAGAATTTACTTCGTTGATTTTCATTACAGTGTCCTTATTTTTAATAACCCTGTAAATTTAAAAATTTGTATCCACATCCAACCTATATCAATTTCAAACCAACGACGACTTAATTTAGGGTTGGCCGGTTCTAGGTGATGGTTATTATGAAGTTCTTCGCCACCAACAATAATACCAATGTTACTAATATTACGACTATGATCTTTTGTACTACCATTAGTGTATCCTGCCCAGTGTCCGACTCCATTAATAACTCCTGCTGCCCAAAACGGGATCCAGATCATTTGTATTACCCATATTAATAATCCCCACCAGGAAAACCAAAGTAAATTTAACAGCAATAACAAAGTAATTCCTAAACGGCTATGTTTGGCATAGACATTTCTCTCTAACCAATCATCGGGGGTGCCTACGCCAAATTGATTTACCATTACTGTGTCTTTACTGGCATGATGATATAAAAATGCTCCCCCAAATAATACACGAACTATACCGTATATAGCTGGACTGTGGGGGTCGCCTGTTACGTCTGTGTCTTTGTGATGTTTACGATGTATAGCAACCCACTGTTTAGTAATCATGCCTGTGGTCAGCCACAACCAGAATCTCATTAAATGACTGAGTAAGGGACTAAATGTTAATCCTCTGTGTGCTTGTCCCCGATGTAAAAAAACAGTGACACATATTATGGTAATATGGGTTGTTAACAAAAGATATAAAAATTCAGTCATTGAGCTTATTTTAGACTGGCTCTCAACATCCAACTATGTTTGTCGTGTGCGTCCATACGTTCTGCTAAAAAGTTACTGATACCGTGTTTGCCTTCACGTTCAGCTAAGTCGTAAACCATTTTAAATAGTTTTGAAGCTTTGTCGCTGTCTGACAACAATTCTTGAATCATCGTCATAGCAGGTTGCACTTCAATTTCGTCATTGACCTGCGATAGCATACTAAAGCGAGTATAGCTACCTGGAGTATAACTGCCTAGCTTACGGATGTTCTCAGCAAAATTATCAATGCTGCCATATACTTCTTCGTAGATACCGCCAAACAAACTATGATATTCTTGGAAGTCAGGTCCTTCTACATTCCAGTGATAGAAATGTGCTTTAAGATAGAAACTAAATTCTGTTGCAAATGCAATTTTCATTGCTTTAATTAATTCATCCATTTTAATCCGCCTTTTTTCCTTTGTCTTTTTCCGTTATAGGGCCGCCTGTGATCCAAGATTTACAACTTCTGCTACCTGCACATTTAAAATGTAAAAAATTGCAATATCCTAGATCACTTAAATTTATGCTGGCATTTGCGTCTACATTTTTTTCTGACCCTTTGATGCCATCGGCAATACAGTCACGCATACTGTCACTGACGTCAAATGCTGCACAATTACCACAAAGCATAGTCTTTGCAGTAGCAGGTGTTACATTAAAAATTTTAGCAGATTTATTCCAGTAGTCATCGGGCTTGTCAGGATTAGCTGGTCCGTAATTATACTTGTCTATAGCGGCCTGTCTATTTTTTAAATTCACATCAATATTATGAGTGGCCACAGGACACCCTTTATTGACAGCTTCCATGATATTGATTAAGTTTCTCATTTTTTGTATTGAGCTCTGGTCTGTGATCCCACGGGACTGATAACATTGTCCTCACCTTTGGTCTGAGTACCGCCACTGAATGCAGCTAGATTAAATTCTTTTAATTTTGGACTACCAAATGCTCGGAATGCTTCTAATTTTTGTTTAGGTGTAGCGCCTTCTTTAAGATACCAGCCATTGCGATCTTTGGCCATATTAAAATCTCTACGCAATGACACTGAGTCGGTGCCTGTTACTGTATAATATTCTTTGCCTTCGACAATGTCTTCATTTTTCTTTTCGCCGGCGCAATGAGCCTTCTGACTGAAGCCTTTGGGGTTGCTACAATTAATACTGTCTTTGTATTTTTGACTCCATTTTTCATCAAGCTGTTCTTCCGCCACACCTTTCTTCTTCGGTGTATCGGCATGACTCTTTTTCATTGTCTTGTTTAATATCTTTAGAGCGTGTTTGGCAACATCTTTGGCTTTCATTGTGTGCTCTGGGCCCAAGTGTATTTGTTTCTTAGTCCAATCGATATCACCATCTCGTCCTGGCGGAGTTTGTGTTTTATCCATTTCGTTCAAGCCTTCTGCCACATCTTCTGATTTATTACCCCAGTTCTTTGCGCCTTTTTTACGGCACTTAACTAAAGCACCACTTGCATAAGCACTGGGCCAAACTTTATAACGACTCTTTACTTTATAGTAGCAAGAATCTTTCTTTTCATTGATCAGTTCTTCGCTGACCATCTCGCCACCGCAATGTGGACATTTTTCTTCTTTTACTTGTTTACCTTGAACAGCCGTTGTTTTTTCAGGATTCGGAGCTTGCTTCTCTGAGGATTTTGGTAGAAATTTCTTTATGCTTTTTAAAGTCAACGGTCCTAATATCCCATCAATGTCTAAATTAGCGTCAAATTTCTTATTAAGCAGTTGTTGTATTCTACGAACTGCATCAGGATTTGTTTTGCCGGCCATCTCCTCGATGCTTTCTTTGGGCACACAGTTAGGCACCATGCGGTTGCCTTTCTTTTTCATACCGGCTTGACGATGTGTGTCCCAACACTTTTCGTCGAGCTGTGCTTCCTCTACACCATGCTCGCCACTTATTCTTTTCAACAAACTCACAGCATAAACCAAATGTTGACCAAGTTCTTTTCTTTCGTCTGTTCCAAGTTTAGCATTTCTATTTCGTTGTATGTTCTTTGCCAGTGTTTCAGCACCATGTGCCATTCGTGCTAAATCACCATTCGACTGCTTGCCAACAATTTGATTTAGAAATCCACGCTTGCTGCTGGCCTGTTTAGCAGCAACACCTAAAGCACTGACAATTTTGTTTATCTGTTCAGGAGTTGCTCTATCACCCACTGTAACAAACTCATCGTGTCTTGTTTCCCACTCGGAGCCTTCTGCCACACCTTGCTCGTCAAGGTCCCAAATAGTTCTTAAATCATCACCACCAGCATCACTTAGCAATTCGTCAATCATATCACTAACTTCGTCATAATCATGCTGTGCTTGGAGCCCGGCACGTTCGCCTTTGGTGATGTAAATATTTGCAATATTTCTGGCATCTTGAAAATCTTGTGAATCATATCCTAATTCATCTTTTTCGGCTTCGTAACTTGGTAAGTGCTTGAGGATCATTTTACCAATGGCCGGACCGGCATCAGGCTTCGCTGTCTGGCCCTTGGCAATATTAGTAATATGAGATAGATCTTCATATTGATTTATGTTGCCATTTTCTCCCATACCTTGCCATACATTTACTTTGTATCCTGGCAATCCTGTGGCTTGTAAGCTTCTGTTTATGTCATTGAAGAATTTATTAATTTCGTTAACAGTCTTGACTATGTTTGTAGCAAGTTTGCGTTGCGTAGCTGATGTATATTTGGTACTGGTATCAAAATACAATTCGTCGTAGCCTTGGCCGTGTCCTGGATCAATTGAGTCCCACCCGTATTTTTGGCCAATTCCTGCTAGTTTTGCTTCAATTTGATCAGGTGTGAATTTTATTTTACTGCTTGCAAATCCTTCAGGATCAACAGTGCTGGGCATTGGTTTACCGTTGTATGTAACACCTTTGATTTTTTTTGAAGGTCGTTCACTGGCATAGCTGACTGCCACATATCCACCAACTGGGTTGGGAGTAGATTGCTGTATGTTGCCCATCATCTTTTGGAAACGAGGATCATCTGTTGAGCCTTCTGCCACACCTTTGAAGGTGTAGTCTGGACCACTGCGACCTGTTTCAGCGTGTAAGTCTTTCAGTGCTTGAATGGCATCTTCTCTGCTGTCAATCATATCGTAGCCACGGTCTGCTCGATAATGGAAGCACCCCCAACTGTTACCATCTTGGTAAATCTCACCCACTGGCCGGCCATTCTTGCTTTTGATTACTTCTGCGTTGGGATAGACGGTATCATTCACTCCTTCCGCCACACCTTGCTGTCTAACCAGTACATTTTTCATTTGTTTCTTTAACAGGTTCCAATCTTCTTTGGAAGCGATGGGCTTTGACAGAAGTTTGTTGAGTGCATCTCTGTGTCCATTGCTTAAATAAAAACGAATTTTACCATCCTGGACAATTTCCCAAATTTTTCCAAGGCCGGCTACAGGATCTTTACTGTTGAAATTGATTGCAATCTTTACATCGTTCGGCAAGAAGTTTTCCAAGCCTTCCGCCACACCTTGCTCACCTACAAGATATTTGGCATCACTACCCCACTTCTTCCACATGTCAGAACCGGCCTTGCTTTGGTATGGGCTAGCCTTGATGTCATTGCCTAAACTTTTAGCAAAAGCATACATCATGGTTGCAACACCTTTGCTTCTGTATTCGTCATTTACTTCAACATCATCACTTTCTAACCATTGATTGCCTTTTTTATCAGATTTCACAATGAAGTCTGATGAGCCGACTAAATTTTGACCTTTTGGACGTTTGGGATCATATGCTCTAATCTGTAAACCCCTTGCGTTTGGGTCCGCCATTGCGCCAGTGAATGTTCGGGCATTGAACTCAAAGTCGCCCATTCTAACATTTCGAGTGGGGTCATTGAAATATTCTTTAGACACTACATCTGGATGAACTGCCTCCGCCACACCTTGCTCTGGTTTTCTCAACTGTATGCGCGATGGCTTTTCGTAAGGATTGCTATCCCAAACAACTTGTTTGTTGATATCTACAATTTTGTACACTGCCAAGGGATCGTCTCCGTCTCTGCGATCATCTTCAGCATATTCTATGGCATCATCCATGTCGCCAAATTTTTCTATTTCGTAGCCATCTTTGTATAGTGTATATCGTTGTTGAAAGCCCTGGGCATCAAATTCTTTTACAGTGCCTTTGGCTTTGGCAATAGCATCTTGACCAGCTATGAACTGATCTGCTGGAGCAGCCATGCCTACCTTAGCTCTATTTTTTTGCCCAGGAAGCATGTCTTGGCCTTTTTTACTATGAGCATCTATAATAGCGTATAGTTTTTTATTCAGTTGCGGATTGTCCCAGAACAAAGCATCGATGGCATCTACAATAGCACCTTGGGGGTCGGGCATTTCAGTGGTCCAACTTTGAGTGTCACCTGTTGCGAGATCACGAACATCTATAGTTTCTATCTGTAGTTTTCCACTGATACGCATCATGTCCACTGGGCGAATAACTAAGTCAGCAGATTCACCACTGCGTGTATTTGTAAGATGAACTTCAAATGTGTTATAGTTTATTTCGTCAATGGAATCAGCAACCCAACCATGACTTTGTTCAGACTCGTCTTGAGCCAAGCCTTCCTCCACACCTTGACCAAATTGGTTTAGATCACTGGTGTTGACATCTTTTGTGATACCGCCCATGCCTTTTTGAATTGTGATTCGGGCACGTTTACGATCTTTAGACAAGGCAACAACTTCCGCTTTCTGGCCAAGGTACTTGACTATATCACCCACTTGAATTATTTTCATAGTGACACCGCCAACATCAACGTGCTTGTCACCAGCAAAGTTACCTTGTGGTCCCCATGGATCATCACTTTCACTGGTCAAATGTTTTGCATCACCAGATTGACGCCAACTCTTCCAGGCTGCTTTGGCATCGTCACTTCTAGTCTGACTTGGCTTTACTGAGTTGCCCAGCATCTTGGCATAGGCATACATAGTTGACATTATTCCCTGTCGTTGGTATTTTGGATCTACACGAGTCCATTCACTTTCCAACCATATGCGCTTGGGAGTTGTTTTGGGGTCTGCGAAATCATCAAATGGTGCCGATTGATACATCAATTCAGCATAGCCTATTTGTTTGTTACCGTGATAGGCAGTGATTTTCAACCCTTTGCTCCAGTATCGTGCCACGTATAGATAATCGCCAATCTGTTGTTGATGGCTGAATTCTGGATTGGTAATATCTGGGTTGATGGCTTCCGCCACACCTTCGTTACTCTTTTTCTTAGTAGCAACATTGATTGCCTTACCACTGCGTTCTGGATTAGGATCTTCTCTACGCTTACGTGCGGCTGCACTAGCACGACCCTTCTTGCCTAAACTCTGTGCCTTACTCTGTGGTAAGCATTTTGGTTTACCTTCGCTGTCATCGCCTCTAGCACAGTCACCTCGAATCTCGCCGTCGGGGCCAAATCGTACCCATTTGTCTTTGAACCATTTACGTAAATCTTCGTCTAGATCTTGTTCGTTGGATTCGAATATATCAAACAAATTCATATTATTTTCCTTGCTTGGCCAACATACCAGCATTACTCAATGCTGTTTTTAATGCCATTGCAGTCTGTGGAGTCTCTGCTGCTTTACTTATCAAAGGTGTAAGAGCACTCATTGACATCGACTCGGGGCCAGATAAAGGTTTACCATCACTGATTTTTGTAACAGCACTGGCCAAGGCATTTGTATCTACCTTAGGTCCTAATACGTTTTTTAATCCAGTCATAGTACCTTTGGCAGTGGCCATGTCTACTGTTTGATCTAATTGTTGTTGTCTAACAGCCGCAGGATCTTGTTGCGGACTGGTTTGACTGGTTTTTTGAATATCAGGGTCTTGAGTGTTAATGGCAGGATCTTCTTGTTCTTTGGTCTGTTCACGTTTTTCTATTGCACGTAATCTTTTCGCCAGTGCAGCAATATCAACAGGACCATGCTTACGATCTTGTTCTCGAGCTCGTTGACCTAAACGTTTAACCATAATGTCAAAGTCGTCGGGATCATAGCGGCCTGCAATTTTTTCATCTTCTTTGTTTGATTCTTCAACCGACCCTTTTGCATCTTTTGGTGCATTGAGAAAAGGTGCAAATTTTTCCATATGTTTAGGAGCAGTCTCATGACGAATAATGGCTCTTGTTATGGCATCTCTGGCAGCTTGGGAATAAGGTATTCTTCCCTTAGCATCTAATTTAACACCTGCTGCTGCTAATTCATTGTTAACTGATTGAAGATATCTTCCCCCTTGAATTTTGTCAGCTGGTGTTTTACCACCAGTCACCCATGTGCTGACCACTTGGTCTGGAGTAGGGGATCCTTTAATAAATGGAGTTTGATCAGTTAAGTATCGTGCAACTAAATCTCTGGTAGCATTAACTCCTTCCTCGGGAGTCTTATAACTAGTGTATTTTCCTTTACCGTCCCAGCCTAATCCACTGGGATTGTTAAAGTCGGCTGCATAAACTCTGCCTCCCCTTGTAGCATAAGACGCCATTGCATCGGAAGAGTTAGCAGTCGACGATGTGCTACTTCTCTGAGAAGATGGTGTTCTAGGAGCAGCTGGTTGAGGACTCGATGCAGCAGGTGCAGCAGGTTGAGAAGATGCTGGTTGACTAGTTTGTCCTCGATTGCCAAATACTTTAGAAGGGAATTCGCCCGACAATACTCTTTTTGCTTTATCTAAGAATGATTGCTCACCTGGTAACTGTTCTAATTTTTCTAAATCGCCTGGCTTGTTGAAATCAAGTCGACGTCCTTGCGTATCATACCATTTACCGTCGGCGCCTTTCTTTATGGTTATATCTAACGGCTTAGATGGATCATTGGGATCTCTGATTTGCGCTTTAACTGTGGTTCCTTCGGGGTGTACGGATCTTGTTGCTGGAGCACTTGTTTGAGTAGCAGTACTGGTAGGAGCAGCAGGTCGAGATCTAGTCGCAGGTGCCGGGCGATCACTGGTGTCAGTGTCGGGGCCCGGCGGATCAAACCTTGTTGGCGGGTTTGCTCTTGGTAATCCCCCGGGAGGAATAATGGGAGGTCGTGACCCCGATGCAGCAGGTGCAGCACTGGGTTGAGCCGCGGCCGCAGGAGCAGCAGGTTGGGGTCTAGCAGCCGGCGCAGTAGGTTGAGGTCTGGCCGCAGGTGCAGCAGGTTGAGGTCTGGCCGCAGGAGCTGGCGGTGTCTGCGGCGGAATAGGCTCCCCTCCTTGTGTGGTACTGATTACTCGGCCGCCTATTTCACCGCTGCGATACATTTTTCCAATTTTATCTAATGTATCGCCTCGTTGTACTACATAGTCTTCATCACTGTCGGGTAATTTTAATCGTTGTCCTACTTTAATTTTGTTTACGTCTGTAATGGATGGATTTACTGCTTGAATTTCTCTTGCACCTTGATTGCCACGGTAAGGAGTGGCTGTTGACGCCGGCCTTACTGCTGCTGGTGCTACTGCTGCTGGTGCTACTGCGGGTGCAGCATCTGCCGCCTTTGATTGATTGGCAGGATTTAACGGACTAGTTGCCCAAGTTGCGCTACCACCACCACCCAACATTCCTGGCAGATTAGATCCTGAATTTGGCCTTGCGGTCGAATCACTTGGTTTTATAACAGGGGGTGTTGGGCCATCTAATGGCCTTACAGTAATTGGGGCTGGTTCTGGCACAGGATTTACTTGTACAGAAGACGGTGCAGCCGGTGTTGATGCAGCCGGTTGTTGAGCTTGTGCTGCACTAGCCGCAGTTGATCTTGTGGGCGGACGATCAGTTACATCAACATTTTTATCCAGATCGATTCCAGCTGCTCTCGCTGCTGCACGAATAACATCTGTTTGACCACCAGATCGAACAGCTTGAGGAACAACAGGTTTATCAGGATCAAGTCCTACTCCGGTATTAGTTGTAAGATACCCGTCCCCTGCTTTTATGACTGGTGGATTTTTGTCAACATAAGATTTAATCTCATCTGCTGTAGCTGGCGGCATACCCATGCGCTGTCGTACTATAGGATCTATGCCTGTGTATGCTTTGCTGTCCTGTTCTTTGAACTTTGAATATTTTTCTTGAAGTTGCCACTCGGTGACTCGTTCTTTGGCAGTACTATGAAGATCTTTTATAATACTTTCTTCTGCACCGCCGACCATTTTATCTTTGGCTTTGCTGGCAGGATCTGTGCCTTTCCAATAACCAGGAAACTTTGGACCTGTGGGTTTACGTTCCGCCGAAGACATGCGATCCATGATTTCTAATAACTTTTTAATGTCGCTCATCGTTGTATCCTGTTTAAGTGTCTGCTAAATTCTCGCATTAATTTTTTTGTACTGCGATCTTCCCTTGTATAGCCTGGTATTCCTTGTCTAATCATTAAATCATATCTATCCACAGGTTCGCGACCTGCACCACTGCCAGAGCCTGATCCTGATCCGCTGCCAGAGCCAGAGCCTGATCCGCTGCCTGTGCCGACAGACGGTGGCCTAGCTGGTTCTGTTCTGACTGGTGCTGGTTGAGCTGCTGGTTCTGTTCTGACTGGTGCTGGTTGAGCTGCTGGTTCTGTTCTGACTGGTGCTGGTTGAGCTGCTGGTTCTGCTCTAGCTGGTTCTGCTCTAGCTGGTTCTGCTCTAGCTGGTTCTGCTCTAGCTGGTTCTGCTCTAGCTGGTTCTGCTCTAGCTGGTTCTGCTCTAGCTGGTTCTGCTCTAGCTGGTTCTACGTTTGCTGTTGTTGTAGTGGTTGTTGGTTCTACGTTTGCTGTTGTTGTTGTAGTGGTTGTTGGTGCTGGTGGTTCAACCCATACCACTTTATCCCAATCTATATCCTGATTTGTATCAGTGTTAGTTTGTGGACTAGGAGCTGAAGAACTTGTGGCGCCTCCAGGTTGAGCACCACCACCCCCAGGTTTTCGGTCATCATTGCCTAAGGAACTAGGAATAGCCGCCAAACCAGCAGCGGTAGCAATTTTTCTCTTTTGGTCATTGCTTGCTTTTTTGGCAGCATCTGCTGCTTGACGACGAGCGCTGCCTATGGCAGCTCTTTCGGGGCCCGAAGTATCTTTAAATGTTGGATTTGCAAAAGGATCTCTAGCGGGCCTTGGTGTAGTAGGACCAGTGTATCCAGGCGGAGTACTTGATCCAGTTGGCACTCTAGTAGGAGGTTGAGATGTTATTCTATAATTACCCTGTTGAAAACTTCCAGGAGGTGTACTAGGGGCCGATGTTGGTACTTGTCCTGCAGGTGCTGGCTGGGCTACTGGTGCAGGCTCAGCTGGTCTTGTTGCTGGTCTAGGTGCTGTTGCTGGGCCTCCGGGTGGAGTAGTAGTTGTCTCACCAGTTCTGGGATTACGCCAAACAGCTGGGCCTTGTCCTGTTTGTGGCGCGGGTGTGGGTGCCTGAGTACCTGCAGGAGGTCTGGCTGCTGTTGCTGGCGTGCTTGGTGCAGTAGGGGGCCTACGCATAACTGCAGGAACATTTACATTAGGGGGAATGGTTGGAGTTACTCCGGATGGTGTAACCACAGGTGGTGTAGTCGGGGGCTTTGGGGTTCCTCTTAGGCCCTTCATTATAGCACTGCCTGCTCTTGCCACATAAGGTGCTGCCAATCTTGCACCAGCTGCAAGTCCTGCTCCTATCAATGGTAAAGCTTCGTCGACTTTTGTTTTAGAAGTACCAGAGTCAACAGTTTCTATTAGGCGGCGCATGTCTGACATATTATGCCTTTGTTTTTTTCTGCTTGTATGTTCCACCAAACAATGTACCAACTTTGGCTTTATTCTTTGGAGTAGGATTAACTACGCCAGCAACACTACCAGCAGTGGTTTCTTCTATAGAAGATTTGTAACCGGGGCACTCTTTTAATCCATGCATTGGACAACTTTTACCTTCCATGGTTTGGTTACAGGCTGATCCTTCTGACATTCCTGCTACCTTGTTACCCTGTGTTTTAGCAGCAGTACCAGTACGACTGGCTTTCATCTTATCGCCGCTACCGCCAATATGTTTACTGCCGTAATCGGTTTTATCTGCTTTGCGAGGCTTTTTATATGGCAGTTGTTGAATCTTTCCGCCTTTACTTAAAAACGATTGTACTGCTGAATCATCTTCTGAGACACCCTGCTCAACGTGTACATTTTTATAACCTTTATTGGCACAATAATCCAATACTTCATCTTTATTGAGGGCTTTAATTGTTACTACTTTGTCTTGTCTTGTTTTAGGATTGTGATAAGATACTTTAAATGATTGTTTTTCATCTGACCCTTCTGCCACACCTTGCTCTTTTTTATCTTTTTTGTATTTTGGACCTGCTAGTGCATCTAATTGTTTTTTAGATAGTTTTTTGGTCCAGTCTGGATCGTTATATGGTTGCGGTTTTTTAGTGACAGAGCCTTCCGATACATCTTTTTTTGCAATCTTATCTGCTAATTTCTTACCTGGTTCTGCAGCAGCATCTTTGGCCATTCGTTGTTTTTGCTTATCAGCCGCGTCCTTGTAGTCTGGACTGTTAATGTCTCTGTAAGGAGTCTTTTGTTTTTCTTTAGGACCTGAACCTTCTGCTATTGGCAGCATGGGCTGTTCGCTGGCCGCAGTCATCAATTCATATTCTATGTATTCACGAACAGTTTTTAAATAGTCACTGGCCAGAGTAATCTTAGCAGCTACCCACCCTTCTAGTCCCTGCTGTTCACTGACGTTTCTCAGTAATTTATGTAATACCAGCGCATCTTCTGCGGCATGAAATAAATCTGATCTAGCCATTTGTACTTCGTGGTCAGCATGTACGTCTGATGCGTCTTCCACAAAGCCTTCTTTTAAAAAATGTTCACTTTTCATAGTTTTAATCCGTAATATTACTATATTTATTAGAGAGCTTTAAATACTCCGCTGACTTTGCCAGTGGGATAGCCATCTAAATGCAGGGCATTTACATAAAATTTAGTAAATTTTTTGTCCACTGGTTCTACTCTTATTGTGTGTTCGCCAGGTTCTATATCTATGTATACATGTTCTTTTATACGAAAATGATATGGCCAAATCCATGTTCTTTCGGTTATTAAATTGTCATCAATGTATAGTCGATATGATTGATTTTCTGCTTCATCCAAGCAGCGTACTTCGCAGGTCAGTTCAACTTGTTTCATTTTTTATTTTTACCACTACGCATATTGGCCGCCCAATGGGCTAATTGTCCTCGTCGGCCGCCTTGTTTAGCAATCTTTCTCAGAGTAGATATTTTACCTTTAGTCGGCACATTATATCGTTTGCTGTCGCCTTTGTCCTGTGGGTTACGACCATCGGCAAAGTTTTCATCTATGTCGTGTGTTTTTAAGCCCAACTTTTTTAGATCTTTTAAGTATCGATGTTCTTCAGGCTCGCTGCCAAATGCCATAACTGTTTGTGGAGGACCTTTGCCAAAGTCTGCGGGATCGGCATCGTCTAGGTCGCTGATTTCCTGTCCTATTTTATACCAATCATAGACATCACTGACATCTACTTTGACTGTGCCTTTGGGATAAGGTATTAGATTTTTTTGTTTTTTAATTTCGTCAGCTTCGTCGCCATTTTCTTTAAACTGCTGATATCGCTCAAAAAGACTTTCATCTAAGGATACTGCTGAAGACTTAACTGCATCGGGATATTTTTTATTAAAATAACGCATTAGTACACCTGCAACAGCATTGGCTTCATTTTCAATGGGACTACCAGTGTCGCCTGAGTCAGGCTCCATTCTACCTTGCTCGTGTTGTTTGAAGTGTACTAGTTCGTGCGCCAGTGTTCTCAGTATATCCACAGGGTGCCTATCGGCAATGCCAAGATATATTTTTTCTTCTTCATTGACAAAACGGCCAAAGGTAGCCTGTCCATCGTGTGTTTCAATATGTTTCTTTATAATAATTTTTGGCAAAGTTTTAATTTTAAGTTCTTTCACAGCCAATGGTAAAAAACTTTTTACCATACTTATAATCTGCTCTTCGCTGACTGCGGAGTCCTCAGACAACCTAAAAGCACGTAGCATATTTTTAGGAGTGCTTGGCTTAACATCTTTGGTAATGCTCATGCTGTATCGTGGATCTTTGGCCATCTTTTTGTTTTTGGCTACAACACCAACTCCGGCAGCATCTTCGGCTACACCTTTGTCAATTCTACTCAATTCGTATATAACCATCTTTCCATTGTCTGCTCTGAAAGCCCTGTAACCCAAAGCCTTAGCATAACGCTGTACCAGTCTGTCATATAATTTAGCGCGACTTTCGGGATTTGCGCGGGCGCCTGTTGCCACCATATCAGCTTCGGGTTCTTTACTGGCAGAGAAAGTTAATCTCTGTGGTTTTTGTTTTTTAATGAACTTTTGTATAGCATTTAATACTGTGGCAAATATTCTTTGTGCATCGCCTTCACCGGTGACTTCTTGGCTATTGTTTCTATAGAACTGAACTTGCGTGACTTCTTCGCCTTCGCCATCGTATTCTTGATTGAACATGATGCTTAAATTTGTGCCATCTGGTAGTTTGGCCAACATGTCAATATCGCCATACTCACTCTTTTCTGATTTGGTCTTGTAAGGTTGGTCAAAGGCCTCGTACTGAGTTTGTTCTTTTATTCCATGTATAGGACTGGTGCTAGTCTGACTATCGGCGCCAACGTCTTCTGAGGTAGTCTGCGGTATTTTGTCAAAGATTACAGCTAGTTCTTGACTGGGTCTGGTATACATCTGTGACAAAAATTCTTTTCTAGCTTTGGAATCATTTCTAAAAGTATTCCATAAGTTACGACACTCAGTGCCGTGACTTACGTCATATTTTCTACCTTTGATTGTAATTTCTTTGTGTATCTCTGGAATCACTATAACATATCCGTGTTGATCGGCTGTTACAGGCTGTTCTTTATCGTTCCAAATTTTATAGTAGCTAGGACTACCTGCAGGCTTAGTAATATTGCCTTCTTTGTCTTTTTGATCTCTTTTAGTATATGTGTCGGGATTTAATCTATCAGCATCTGGTGCGCCCACCGCAGTTATGAATATAGTATTAGCAGCATCAATGGAATCAGGTAACTTGTACATCTGATTGGTTTCGATTATTTTATCTCCTGGAACTCCAGCTGCGGTCATTAGCTGATATTTGTCCGAGAAATTAAACGGACTTTTTGCTGAACTAGTGTCGTTACTAGTTAAAATATAAACACTGTCCCTCCCAAATTTTTTCTGCAATTGTGCAAAAACACCAGCATGACCTTGGTGAAAAGGCTGAAATCTACCAGGATATGTGACAACAACTCTGGGTTTATTTTGTTCGTATAATTCGTGAGCGTACATACTTACATTATTGGTTAATGTAGTATTTATTGATTTGGATATATTGATTGTTTTTTGAAATTACAGAGATTCCAATAACCATAGGTAAAACGGGCTAGTAAATTTAAATGTATAAGCACCGTTCCACCCTAAATTAACACAATTGTCTAATAAGGGTCTGGCAGCATCATCAGGCAAAAATTGACTTTTTGACCATATTAATTGATCCATGGCAATTTCGTCTATTTCTATACTATGGATATTCAATAACATGTCCTTAAGAATTTCAGTTTTTTCTGCATTTTGTACAGTGTCTGAATCTTCTTTATTTTCAAGTCTGATTTCTAAAATATTGTCAGAGTCTTCAGTGCATTCGGCTTGAAACTCTATGTAAAAAATTTGATCGCTGGGTTCATTTATTTCACCTGAGTGTAGTTTAATTTTGTTCAGCAAAATGGAATACTGGGGCTTTTTGTCCCAGTATGTTCCACTTAAGCCTATTTTAAATTTTAAATTTTCTAATTCAGGCAGGATTTGGCTCATTTTGTTTTACCTGAGCTTCTTGTGCAGCTTTCAATTGAGCTTCTACTGCTGCTTTGCCTTCAGGGCTATTTACGTCAACTCGTCTAAGGCCTTTTCGTTCCAAAGCTGCAAGATCGCCCTTAAATTCATAATGACCAATATGATTCAATAGAACACGACTGTCGCCCCAAATATCACCGCCCAGTGCTTGCCAACGACGGCAGAATGTCCAGTCTTCGCTGAGATAATGACCGCGCTCGTCGATTACTGTGTCAAAAATACTGTACATAAACGGCTCAAACTGTTTACCTAAGCCAATATCGTCCACATATTTGCATTCTGGATGTGCAGCAATAAGTTTTTCATAGACGTGTTTCTTAAACAATAAGAATCCTGTGCCCTGTGTGTCGACTTGGAAGATAGGTCCTTCGATACGCCCACCGTTCTTTAAATTAATAACGTAGTCAATGGGCAAGCTTTTCTTAGGATACAGCCCACCGATGACATCTTTATCAGCAGCAATCATCCCAAAAATAGACTCGGGTTCAAACCGAATATCTGCATCAATAAACATAAAATGTGTGGCAGAAGCATTGGTCATCATTTTAGCACATAGATTATTACGAGCCCTTGTAACCAAAGATTCGTTGACCATGGTGTCTAAACTCCAGTTCAGTCCAACTTTACTAGCCATTAATGTAAATCGCAAGAAGCTGGTCATAGTGGGTTCGCTGACCATTCCACCGTAGCAGGGTACAGCAAAATGCACGTGAACTTTTGTAAAATCAAATTGTTGTCCTTGTGGTGCGGCCACTGCGGTTTGTGGTGCCCCAGGCACAGGCATAATTGGTTTTGTTAATTTGGGAACAGGAGTAGATGTTGATTTGGGTTGAATTAACTTTGCGTCAATTGGTTTTTTGCTATCGCTCATTGATTTCTTTCTATTAGGTTAGATTAAGCTCTTTCGACTTCGACAACCACGCCTTCGCCGACTAATTCTTGTGCAACTTGTATTAAAGCAGTGACATGATCGTTAGTTACTGCTGGTGCGGGATCCTGTTCCTTTTCTGGAACAATTTTTGAAAATTTAATTACAATAATATCTTCGATAATCTTGGCCATGCATGGCTCCTTGAAATACACAAATATTTATTAATCCACTGTAGTGAGTTTAAAAATTCCGGAAATTAAATCTGGGCACATTAACGTTAAAAAAGTGGTAATGTTAATATCTTTACAATAAAAGTATCCGCCTAAAAAATAACTGTATTTGCTGCTTAGATTTTTCGTCAACGATTTAGTCATCTTTACTTCTTCATTCAAATTATATAGATAATCTTTGACGTTTTCTTTTAATGAAGAATCAGCCAACATTCTTTCTTTAAGCACCACTTTATAACTATAATCAGAAATTCGTTTAGTAATAACGTTGCCGTCATTTAACGCATCTTCTGCTGCTTTTGAAGAAGGTGCATGAACTTCTAGTATTCTGTCAGGCAACACTTTAGATACTAAACTATAAAGAAACTCTTCGTCGTTGCTGTACACAGAAATATGAGGTTCTTCAACTCGAATTTTTATTTGATCTTTGAATTGATGTTTAATATCTATAAAATTTTGTAATTGTTTAACGTCGGCATGTTGCTTGATTTGAGCATTTCTTGCAGCATCCCAACTACCCCCATAGCTTCGGTAACGCCAATCTATTGCATTTATTCTTTGCTCTAATAGTTCGTCTACATTGTTACCGCTTTGATCTACTATAATTCTTGCAGCAGGACACCACACATTAACTTTAAACAAATATTTTCCAAAGAATTTTTTCTTTGTTGATATTTGCTTAACAGTTGGATTTAATTTGGTCCAAGATAACATAGCCATTTTCGTCAATTACATTATTTGTAGGATAAACTACAAATTGTTTTTCTTTAATATCAAATTCAATTTTATCATTGAAGTCTACGTGTACTGTGCAATTATTAATATTATCAAATAGAATTTTTTTACTCAAAGGTACTTTAATTAACTCATTGATCTTTCGAGCCAATGGTCTGGCTCCCATTTTGCTATCATATCCCTGACTGATAATATAGTCAGTTGTTTTTTCTGACAGGACCACCTTAATATGTTTGTCACTGAGCAAGTCATTCATTTCTTGTACAAACTTACCTACAATTTTACGAATACTGATTTGTTCTAGTTTGTTAAACTTAATAATAGCGTCTAATCTATTTCTAAACTCAGGTTTAAAGAAATCTTTTACCGCTTTATCATCTTCACCTGTGCGTTCTAAACTACGCCCAAACCCAATGTTGTTTCGTTCATTGTCTGCTGCACCCAAATTGCTGGTCAGGATGACCACAGCATTGCGACAATCTGCCTTTTTTCCATTGCTACTGGTAATCATGCCTTCATCCATGAGGCTGAGCAAAAGATTGCTGACGTCTGGATGAGCTTTTTCTATTTCATCAAACAATATGATGCAGTTTGGATTCTTTTCAACGTCACTGATTAAAAGTCCGCCTCCAAGATTTCCGTCATCATAGCCTATGTACCCGGGGGGAGCGCCGATTAATTTCGCAACTGAATGGCGCTCTTGGTATTCACTCATATCATATCTTAATAATTTCATCCCGAGATTTTCAGCCAGCAACTTTGCTAACTCTGTTTTACCTGTGCCAGTGGGGCCTAAAAATAGGAAAGATCCCACTGGTTTATTCAAAGCCTTAAGTCCAGCCCTACTCACATAAATTTTATCTAGTACATCTACTACAGCCTGGTCTTGGCCGTACAAATTAGATCTGATATTATCTTCAAGGCTTTCTAGATTCTTAACTGTTTCGTTGTCTAATTGTTCAACTGGAATTTTTGTAAATTTGCTGATAGCGTCGATGATATGGCTTTTGCGAACCACAAAATCAAGAGTGCTAATTTTTAGTTTAGCTGCCGCGGTGTCCACTAAATCAATGGCCTTGTCTGGCAGTCTCTTGTCTGTTTGATATCGTACACTCAAATCAACTGCTGCATCCATAGCTTCTTCACTGATAGTGCCATTATGAAATTCTTCAAAATGATCTTTAAGGCCTCGAAGGATTTGTTTTGCAACATCAGGAGTGGGCTCTTCTACAGTAAGCCTATAAAAGCGGCGCATCAATGCGCGATCCTTTTCAAAACTCTGAGTATATTCTTCCCAAGTTGTTGAAGCAATGACTTTAATTCGGCCTTTGGTTAGTGCAGGTTTAATCATGTTAGCAAAATCTACA
>Ga0315903_10000568_pt1 | contig 55955 bp, 38 predicted proteins | sample LakEriMetagenome_7_FD_203524 | JGI IMG/M metagenome (GOLD analysis project Ga0315903, IMG submission 203524) | Freshwater fungal communities from buoy surface, Lake Erie, Ohio, United States - Buoy 2 MA119 | ecosystem: Environmental > Aquatic > Freshwater > Lake | place: USA: Lake Erie, Ohio... | reverse complement strand
TAGCCTGGCTCAAGGCCATCTCCCACGATGCCGCGCAACCCTGAAATGCTGAGAATCCGTTGTGCCATGGTGTCGACGGTCGTGCGAAGTGAGAGGAACTGGCCCCACCGGCCGAGAGTTTCGCCCCCCGGGAGGATCGATGCAACCCGCCGGGCCCTCGCATCAACCCCGGGCGATGGCTTCGGCCTGCGCCTGGCAGTCGACGATCCGCTGGCGGACTTCGGTGAGCAAACGGTCTTCCTGCCCACGTTCGCGGCTCTGGGCGATCACGTCGAGGGGAATCGGTTCGCCGTAAACCACACAGATCTTCGCTGGCCAGATAAATTTTTTCCCGGGCCCAAACGCCCGGTTCGCACCGGCAATCCCCACGGGAATGACGGGGACTTCCACACGCCGCAGCAGGACCGAAAATCCGGGCTTCAGGGGGCCGACCGAACCATCAAGGCTGCGGGTTCCTTCCGGAAAGATGCCCATCAAATGCCCTTGGGCGAGGTGGTTCAGCGTTTCGCGCAGTCCACCCCCCCCGGCTCCTTCGCGCTTGATCGGAACAACATGGCTGATCCGCATGAGCGGACCCAGCCCGAAAATGCGAAACAGCGAATCGCGAGCCAGATAGCTGACAGGCCGGTTGAGAGGCAGCCCCACCAGCAATGGATCGAGGAAGCTCTGGTGATTCGACAGCAAAAGGGCGGGCGATTGGGTGGGAACGTGGGTATGTCCGCGGGAGGTATAGCGGAACCAGATCGCAAACAACACCCGGAACAGCTGCTGCAGGACAAACCAGTGGACGGGGCGTCGGGGAGGACGCGGTGGAACGGGGGCGGCCGCAGTGTCAGTGGCATTCATGAGACCGTTTTTAACTCAATGGTCGCGTAGGAACCACCGCGCAGCAACGACCTCTCCCGGACTGGAATGTCGGCAGGCAGGGGACGGCCTCCTTGCAGGGGGGGGCATCTCCTGAGGGGCGACCCGGCGTCTGCTGAACAGATTTCGAGAACTCACGACAATCAAGAGCGATTGACAGGAGGCCAGGTTCCGGGGGAGTCCGTTGCGAACCGCAATCCGCACAAGTAGACTTGCCCAATCAGCAAAGTTGACCTGTTCCTCAAAATCGCCGCGACGGATTCAGGACGAATCTTCGTTTCAACACGACCGATGCCACCCGCCAGCTTGGGTCTCCCCGGGCTGAACGAGGATTGCTGGGGGGGGCTGCCACGGACGCGACGATAACTACTGCCGGGTTCCTCACCCTGGACCACGCGGGGCGTGCGTCTGCATGACCGGGAGCCGGCAGAGGTTCTAAGCTCGACCCCGAGTCTTGTTGGGAGACTCACGGGGTCACACCTCAGGAGATTGGCCTAATGAACATTGGACGTTTCCCGTTTTCGCTTCGTCGCACCCTGGCTCGATTGGGCTGGGTGGGCAGCTTGTCTGCGGTTTTTGTCGGGGGAGCGTGGATGGCCCGCGCCCAGAGCGAAGGAGCCCCCCCCAGCGGCCTGACCGGCGTCTTGCCAGCCGCTTCCCCAGCCGAACTGGAAGCCACTCTCGCCCAGTTCCCGGAAAACTGGAAACCCTGGGCCGACGCGGTTCAGGCCGACCTCAACAGCCTCTACACCGACCAGACGCTCGACGCGGCCGCCCAGCGGAAACTGCTGGCGAAGCTGCGCCGCAGCGAAGCCACCGCCCGCCAATACCTGGGAGACTCCCGCTACCGCGGTCTGTCGAACCTGCTGATGCCCCTCAAGGGGGGGCTCAAGCGTCGGCTGGATCTGGCTGAGGCGGTTCTCGATACCGTCGAAACCTCCCCGGCTCTCCGCGAACAGCGGCGGTCCACCACGGCCCGCGAGCTGAACAACGCCGCCGCCAACGCCTCAAACGATCTGAATCTGGTCTCGACCGGACAGGGCTGGCGAACCTACCTGCAGCCCTCCGAGACGATGGCCGCCTACGCTTCGCAGGATCCCGCGAAGCTCCTCAATCAGGCAGCGACGGTCAAAGACAGGTTCGCTCAGGCTCCCACCGACGACGCCACGCGGACCTTTCTGCAGCGGCCAGCGATTGCCGCCTACCGGCGGGCCGCCGACAACCACCTGGGAGCCTCCGCTTCGCCTGAAGGGTTGCGACAGGCGGCTGGAGAATTGCTCAATGCCCTCGAGCAGTTTGAAGACGGGCATTCCTCCACTTTTGCCCGCGAGGCTCGTGACGCCTACGCGAAGGTGGTCAGCCTCGCTCCCGACGGTGGAGCCCGCATCACCCAGGCGCTGCGTCAGAACTACTTCAATTACAACGTCCGGTTCCACGCCCCCGAGAGCTTCATCAACCGGTTCATCGCCGAGTCCCGCCAGGACAGCTCCCGCATCAACGAGTTTGTCTCCGAGGCCCAGGTGAGCGGCTCGCAGACGACCCTCTCGAATGTGGGGGTCGATGTGCAGCCGAGCGCGAACGGTGCCCTGATGAACCTGGTCCTCAATGGCACGGTGAACTCGGCCACGCTGGCCTCGACCGATCAGGCTCAGGTCTCGATTTTCGGCAACGCCAATTTCAATGCCTCGAAGGCCATCGTGTTCGATGGGGAGCGATTCGCGGTCGGCCAGACCCTGGTGGGGGCCAATGCCCGAAACCTGCTGGGCAACATCGACACGAAGTATGATGGCATTCCCATCATCCGCCGCATCGCCCAGAACATGGCGTACGACGAAGCCTCCAGCCGGCTGGGGGAAGGCGAACAGATGGTGGTCAACCGGATTCGCAGCGAAGTCGCGTCGAAGCTGGATGCCGAGATCGGTCGTGAGTTCGGCCCCTTCGGCGAACTCCCCCGCAAGCTCAACGAGCGGATTGCCGCCCTGCGGAAGTACCGCCTGTTCCCCACGCCCCTCAACTGGAGCTCGACCAGCAACGAAATCCGCATGGTCGGGCGGATCATGGAAGGGGCCGAGCTGGGCGGGAGTGAACCCGATCCATCGCTCATCAATCCCCGCGGCATTACGGTGCTGCTGCACCAGTCGGCCCTCAACAACGGCATCGACCGCCTGGGCTTCGCCGGTCAGACCCTGACCGACGACGAGATGCGCACCAAGCTGCAGAAGCACCTCGAAGACCTGCTGGGCCAGAAGGTCAACCTCGGCGGGGCAACGAAGAATGTCAGTGCCGAAAGCGCCGCCCGGCTGCTGTCCTTCGACTCGCAGGACCCAATCCGCATCGAAGCGATCGACAACCAGCTCGAGCTCACGATTCGTGCCGGATTGAAGCAGGAAGGGAAGGAAGAGATTCCCCCGCACCTCATTCGCATCCCCCTCAAGATCACGGCTCTCAACGAGGGAATCCAGATCAGCCCGGGGAAAGTCGCGGTCGAGACCGTAGACAAGACCGAGAGCCAGGCGGTCCGGGCCGGTGTGATCAAGAAAAAGATCGAGGAGGCCTTTACCGAGCAGTTGGTCAAGCGGTCGACCACGATCCAGCGGGGCAACCGTCTGTTCACGCTGGCCGTAACCAAGGTCGCCACCAATGACGGCTGGGTGGCCGTCTGGGTCGAGTAGTCTCCCCCACCTTGAGCATCGCTGCGCGGGTCCCGCGGAGCGATGCCTCCCTAGTCTTCGCAGCAGCCCCGGGAAAATTCCCGGGGCTGTTTGCTTTGAATGTCCCTTCGGTTTGGCAAACCGGTCCGCCGCTCGGGACAATCCCGGATGGCGACCGGTGGCTGGCACCGTGTTTCGCACCCCATTCCTTCTCAGCGATCCAGCACCCGATACCGCGTGAACGGATCCCGGTACGGCTTGCGATATTCCATCTGTGGATTGGTCAGGCCAGTGAGCTTCAGCAGAAACGCAATCGCCGCTCCAAACACAAACCCGCCAATGTGGGCCCACCAGGCGACCCCCTCGCTGCTCCCCGCGGTTCCACTGAGCAGTTGAATCACAAACCAGATACCGAGAAACACCGGCGCGGGAATCGCTACGATCTGGGACATGAATCCCAGGGGAATCAGGCTCATGACCATCGACCGGGGATAGAGCACCATGTAGGCCCCCATCACCCCCGCAATGGCTCCGCTGGCTCCAATCGTGGGGATGCCCGAGTTGACGGCAGCCAGGTAATGCCCAAGGCTCGCAGCCACTCCCGACAGCAGATAGAACACGAAGTAGCCCAGATGTCCCATGCGGTCTTCCACATTGTCGCCGAAGATATGCAGAAACCACATATTCCCCAGGAAATGTCCCCAGCCCCCATGCAAAAAGATACACGTCAGCAGGGTGAAGAGCGGCGCGAAGGGAGGTTTTTCGGCCAGGACGAAACTTCCAGGTGCCAGCACGTTGCCGGGCGACCACTGCGGTCGTTCCACTGGAATGGGAATCTCCGCGTCGGGATGACCGATTCTTGCGGGAATCATCCCGTACTTCTCGATCAACTCATCCCGTCCGTCCCCTTGGCCGGCCAATTGGGCGAGAAAGCAGACGGTACACAGGGCGATCATGGCGTAATTGATCGCCGGGAACGTGCGGGACGGAATGTTGTCGCGAAGCGGAAGCATGGGTTCAAACTCGTGCGGGACCGGAAGACTCTCTTTATACTCCCCGATCCAGCAGAACTTCTGCAACCCCCGCGACATGCCTCGGCGGTCCTCCCTCGCCCTCCGTTTTCTGCATCGCGCTCATGAATCCTGCCGCTTCATGGTCCCGAACCCGCCCCACCGTCGTGGGACGGAGAGCCGCTGTGGCCAGTGCTCACCCCCTTGCATCCCAGGTGGGTCTGGACATCTTGAGACAGGGGGGCAACGCCGTCGATGCGGCGATCGCCACTGCCGTCGCGCTGGGAGTAGTCGAGCCGTACATGAGCGGCGTGGGGGGGGTTGGTTTCCTGCTGCTGCACCTCGCCGGCGGGCCGACGAAAGTGCTCAATTTCTGCGGCAACACACCGGCCCGGGCAACTCCCGATCAATTTGATCTGGTAACGCGAGAAGTTGGTCCCAAAGCCTCGATGATTCCCGGGAATGTCGCCGGCTGGGCGGAGGCCCTGCGGGCGCATGGCACGCTGCGGTTTGACCAGGTCCTGCAGCCGGCCATTGAACTCGCGGACGAGGGGTTTGGTCTGCACCCTTTCAACGTTGAACTGATTCGCAGTTCGCTCCCCCGTCTGAATCCAGCCGGCATGGAAGTCTGGGGCGGGGTTCCACTGCGGATCGGGGCCCGCGTCCACCAGCCCGATCTGGCCCGAACTCTGCAGGCTCTCGCTTCCGAGGGGCCCGACTGGTTCTATCAGGGTCCATTTGCCCAACAGCTCGACCGTTTCATGGAGGAGGCGGGAGGACTGATGACCGCCGCCGACCTGGCTGGTTATCGCCCCGATTGGGAAGAGCCGATCGAGACCCGCTATCGCGACTTTCGGGTGCGGACCTGCCCCCCCAACAATGAAGGGTTCCAGATCCTGCAGACCCTGCGGCTGTTGGAGCCCGAAAACCTCGCTGCGCTGGGACATAACTCGGCCGATTATCTGCACCTCGTCACCGAGGCGGCGAAACTGGCGATTGCCGATCGGATCGCCTACGCCGGGGATCCACGTTTCCAGCCGGTCCCCGTTGAGTGGCTGCTCAGTGCCGACTACATCACCCAGCGCCGCGCGATGATCCAACGCACCGCGGCGTCGCGCAGCGAGGGGGAGCGGTGGAATGGCGGGCAAAGCCTGCCGGTGGTTCCTCCCGGCAGCCAGCATGGCTCCACCACCCATCTCTCGGTGGTGGATGAGGCGGGGAATGTCGCCAGCATCACCCAGTCTCTGGGGCACGGCTTCGGTTCGGGCTGTTTTGTTCCTGGAACGGGAGTGGCTCTGAACAGCTTTTGCTACTGGTGCGAAATCGACCCGGCCTGTCCCACCCCCAACCTGATGGCTCCCGGCAAACGCTGGGCGGCCTGCATGGCGCCGGTCCAGGTGTTTCATGAAGACGGTCGGTTCTGGTTTGCCGTCTCGACCCCCGGCAGTTACGGCATCCTGCACACAACGCTGCAAATGCTGCTGAACGTCATCGACTTTGGAGCCGATTTGCAGGCAGCCATTGACGCCCCAAGGTTTCGGCTCTTCGAGGGGACCCGGATGCAGATCGAGACCCGTGTGCCGGGGGCAGTTCTGCAGCAGTTGTCGCTGCGGGGGCATCATCTGGAACTCATCGGGGACTACAACTTCCTGGTGGGCGGCGGTCAGGGGGTGATGATCGATCCCGAATGCGGCACACGACTGGCTGGGGCCGATCCGCGCCGCGATGGCTACGCCCTGGCCTGGTAGCGCTGTTCATGGAAGGGGTGGAATCCCGGATGGGGTGTGCGGCGGGCTTCGGCCATACTTCGGACCCCGGGCGCTTTTTGCGGTTCCGATGCGAACCGCGTACACTTTCGCGCGTGGTTGAAAACTTTTCCGGAACCTCCGATGAGCCTGTTGCATCCCCTGTTGCTGCTGGGCCTGGGACTGACGCTCGTTCCCGTGGTGCTGCACCTGCTGATGAAGGCGCGGCCGAAGAAGTTCGACTTCCCCGCCCTGCGCCTCATCCAGAACCGTCGGCAAACCACCGCCCGTCGACTGCGTCTCAGACACCTTTGGCTGCTCCTGCTGCGCATGGGCGTTGTCGGAGCGCTGGTGTTTGCCGTGGCCCGGCCCAGGGTTCCCGCAGGAGACTGGACGCTCACCTGGGGAGACTGGCTGCGACTGTTGGGAGTGCTGACGGCAGCGGGGATGGTCTATGGGATCGGCGGCAGGATTCTTGGTCGGCAACCGGTGGCGCCTCCCGAAATCGCTCTCAAAAAGACCCTGTTGAAGGCGGGGGTCGCGGTAGCCGGCCTGTTGGGGTTGCTGTTGGTCTTCGCCCTGCCCTACCGCCAACGGGTCTGGGCGTCGATGACCAATCCCGGGGTCGTGGTGGATGCCACGCAGCCCGTGACCGCGGTGATGCTGTTCGACACGAGCTTGAGCATGGGCTACCAACTCGAAAGCCAGACCCGCCTCGAGGTCGCCCGGGACATCGCCCAGCGGCATCTCAAGTCGCTTCCCCGCGGCAGTCGGCTGGCGATCTGCGACACGGGCTCCGACTCCCTCATCCGCTTCGCCCCCGACCTGCTGGGAGCCTCCCGCAGGGTGGAGTCACTCGCGCTTTCTCCGCTGTTCCGGCCGCTCGAAGACCGGATCCTCGCAGCGCTGGATGCCCATCTCGAAGACCGGCGGGAAGTCGCTCCGGCGAACCCATCGGTGACGACGCAGGCCACGGAACCCGATGACCGCATCCGGGAAATCTACGTCTTCACCGACCTCACGGCCCACGCCTTTCGTGCCGATGCGCTCCCCCGCCTCAAGGACGTGCTGGCGTCGCAGGCGGGAGTGGGCCTGTATTTCATTGACGTCGGCGTCGAGAACCCCAGCAACGCCGGTCTGACGGAATTGATGCTGACCGATCAGTCCGTCGCGGTGGGGAGTGAGTTGAACATCCAGGCCCGCGTCGATGCCCAGGGGGCCTCTCAGGGCGAGAAAGTGGTCGAACTGTCGGTGCTGGACAGTACCGGCCAGATGGTGCGTCAGGGGCCCCCGCAGACCATCCAGGTCGACGGAACCGGAGGGGCCACCGCCCAGTTCCTCCTGCGTCCCCAAACCCCGGGTGTGCTGCAGGGAGAACTGCGGCTGGTTTCGAGTGATCCGCTGTCATTCGACGATACCCGGGCTTTCACCGTGGCGGTGCATCCCCCCGCCGAGATTCTGTTGATCTGCGACAATCCCGGTGAAGCGCGGTTTGTGCTGGAGGCGCTCGCCCCCCAGGACCTGGTGGAGCGGGGCCAGGGCCCCTTCCGTTGCCAGGTGATGCGCTCGGGCCAGCTCTCGAACACGGATCTGTCCCGGTTCTCGGTGGTGGCCCTGCTCAATGTGGGGGATCCCGGCCCCGCCGGCTGGAAGTCCCTGACCGAATACGTGTCTGCGGGGGGAAGCGCGCTGGTCATCCTTGGAGACCGGGTCAATCATCCCGCCTATCTCACCGATCAGGCCCTCGCAGTGCTGCCCGGTCAATTGGGGGCGCCCCTCCCGTTCCGACCGGCCGAGTATCTCGACCTTCGGGACCTCAATCATCCTCTGCTCAAACGCTTCGATGATTGGGGAGCGGGTGGACTCAAGGCGGAGCCGATCCTCAGATACTGGCGGGTCGACCCCACCGCCGACACCGCAGTGATTGCCCGGTACACCGATCCCCGGCAGGGCCCGGCCCTGATCGAGCGGGCCGTGGGGCGTGGGCGGGTTCTCTTGCTGACGACTCCCCTCGATCGACGTGGCTGGAACGATCTGCCTGTGGTGGGCTGGGAGTTTGTAGGGCTCGTGGACCAGATGATGACCTATCTGGGCCGCGCGGGACGGTCGCAGTTCAACCATCTCGCCGGTGCCGAAGTGCGGGTCCCTCTCGAACCCGAACATGCCTTCGCACGGTACCTGCTGCGAAAGCCAGGTCTGCAGCAATTGCCAGGTGAGATTCCGGCGAACGCGGCGAGTATACGGCTGGCCGAACTCGATCAACTGGGAAACTACCGGTTGATCCTCGGCGAAGGTGCCGACGCCATGGAGCAGGGCTTCAGCATCAATCCCGACGGGAAGGAAAGCCTGTTGGACCGGCTGACTTCAGGAGACCTCGATGAGCGTCTGGGAGCCGAGCGTTACAGCCTGGCCAAGACCGTCGAAAACCTGCGGCGCAACGTCCAGACCGGCCGGGAAGGACACGAGGTCTTTCCCTTTTTGGGAGTGCTTCTGCTGGCGATCTTCCTCGCGGAACATTTCGTGGCGAACCACTTTTATGATTCCGAAAAAACCATGGAGGGCCCGGGACAGCGCAAACTTTCTACCGGCAAGACCCCCGCAACGCGGGCGGACCGGTCTCCTACTCCCGCGGCCTGAAGCGTCAACGTTCTTTGCGGGGGATTCGGCGGCACACCGACCTCGGCGGCCCCCCCCGATGACTACCGCAGCCGATTACTTCTTGTTCAGTGCCTGTGCCAACCGCTTTTGCACTTCGGCGGCATCAATCCCCTTCTTGAGGCTGAAGACCTGCACTTTGGGACGGTTGGAACGGGCCGCCTCGTCGAGTGACTTCACCGTTTCCTCGACCATGTCGGCCAGTGCCGACGGGGCCGAGACCACAATGCTCGAAGAGCTCTCATCGATTCCCAGTGCCAATTGCCCGCGGAACCGCAGCAGCGAGTTCGAGGCCGCTTTGCCCGGTCCGCCCTCCAGTACGTAGGTCGGCTCGATATTCCGCTTTTTCTTGGTCGCAGCCGAATAAGCGGCCAGCTCATTCGAAACCAGCAGATCCTTGTAGACGTCCTTCAGGGTGTCGGTCACCTGCTTGGGATTGGCGAAACTGACGGGGACCAGCCGGGTCACCCGGACGATCGGAGACTCCACCGCCTCGGGTGTGTCGTACAGGTCGATGAACTTCTGGGCGGCGGCAATCTGCTCGGAGTCGGCCTCGAGCGCCAGAATCGTGTTCGACTCTTCGTCCACGATGAACTTGGGGGGCATCCGCAACTTCTTCAGCGCTGTGGCGGGATCCTGCCGGGGAGTATCAATCCATTTGGATTGGGACGGATCGTACCAGCGGGCCACCGAGGTGTCGCCGAGACGTTTTTCTTCGGCCTTGCGGCGTTCGTCGAAGAACATCCGCAGATTCTCGGCGATCGTTCCCGCCCACGTCGACTTGTTCTTCATCTTGAAGACATGGAAGTTGTCACGCTCGGGCTTCGACTGCTCGAACAGCTTCTGCAGTTTCGCCAGAGCCTCGGGATCATCGGATCGCAGGATCCAGCGTCCCAGTGAGTCCCGATCGACACGCACCGGGGGGAGTTCGCCCGCCTGTGTCGCCGGATTCGCGCCTTCCTGCCCGGCCGATTCGGGCAGCATGGCGGGCCGCAGAGCAGTCAGCTTCACAGCCGAGGCGGGCTCGCTTTCGTGTTCCTCACGACGCGCCTCCTGGGCCGGGACAGGTTTGGTCTGCCGGGCGGACCGACTGGGCTTACGGGGGGCCTTCGATTGCCCCTCATCGTTTTTGGCACGGGGCAGCTCAACCCCAGGACCCAGTTCCAGGCGGTTGGGGAGCAGGTCGCGCCACTCCGCCTGCAGACGTCGGAGCAGCGTGTCCATCTGCTCGGGATCGGCCGATTCGAGAACCCGAACTGCCGTGTCGGCGGGGGCGTCGGCCTCTTCCGGTTCGCCCAGTTCCACCAGCAGCCGCTTCACCTCGATCAGTTCTTCGTCACTCACCCACAGCATCAGACGGTTCAATTGCCCGTCAGCCACCACCCGGAAACGCTTGGCTTCATCCTCGGCATCGCGGGTCGAGACCCGGGTAGAGGCCGCACCGCCTCCGATCACCAGATTCAGAGAACCCGCGACCTCATGGGCCTCGAGCTTGCGAAGCGGAATGACCTTCAGGCTCCGGGCAGTCCCATCCAGCTTTTCGACCAGGGTGCGAATGGTCAGATGATCGATGAGGCTGGCATGCGCGACGATTGCCCGTTTCTTGCGATCGACCTGCAGCCGGGTCTCCGGTTCCAGATCGCCCAGGTCCTGGATCAGTTTCAGGATGTTGTCGGGGTCGGCCGACTGCAGCGGATAGGTCTGCACGCGGCTGTTGTTCCGCAACACCGACTTCGAGCGGTCGTTGGGCACATCCAACACCTTCACCGCCTCGGCGACAATCGCCATCTGGTCCGCCGGAGCGTTCACCAGGAGGCTGTTGTCGCGCAGATTCGTCACAATGTGCACCGGGGGGGGAGGTGCCGACCGCGCCTTCGCCAATTGGCCCGGATCCATCCCCGCCTGCTTCATATAGGTCGCCATCTGCTGCATGATGGCCCCGGGATCGGCCGCGTTTGCGGCCGAAGTCCCCCGGTCAATCCCCAGCAGCCGACGAAGCTGATCACGCACCTCTTCGGCCTTGGTGTGCTCGAGCACAAACTGCTTCACCTGTCGACGGGGCCCACGGGGAGAATTCGGATCCCCCACCAGCCGGCGGATATCGCGCAGATTGGCGACGGCATCCATCGCCTCGAGATGATTCGACGATTTGATGGTGGTCAACTTGCCGTTGGGACTGACCAGCGGCTTGAGATCCTCCACGGCCACTTCGGCGGTGATCCAGTCGAGGGGAAACGACACGCGGGCGAATTCGTGGGGGAGAGCCTCATCCAGCTCATCGGGCTCCAGCCGCGGCACAAGGCTGGGATCAATCCGCGAAATCTTCGCCACCGAGAGAACTTCGCCATGCTTCAGCAGGGTGAATCCCCGATCCAGCAAATGCCGGTTGATCAGGTCCCGCGCCTCTTCGAGCGAATAGGTCTGCTGGGTGTGAAGATTGAGGAATCCCGGGGGCAATTCCTGCCAGTCGAGACTCAGGTGGGAGACTTCCGCCAGCCATTCCACCACGGCCTGCCAGGGCTGTCCCTGAAATTGGAACCGGATGCGTCCCTGTTCATCGGGACGAATCTCCAATTCCTCGGGATTGACCGGATCGTTGGGAACCTCGGGACGCGTGACAGGAGCCGCCGGCGCAGGACTGGCCGCGTCGGGGGTGGCCGGTTTGTCTTGCGACCACGAACGGTTCCAGGCAGGGCTGACGCCCATCGCAAATGTCAGTGCCCAAGGGAGGGAACGCCCCAAACGAGGGAACGGCTTCATGGGGGACTCAACTGGCAAATGAAAAGAACCCAACCTGGTGGACAGGTCTTGCGGGTTCGGGGCGGGTCCGTCACAGACTCCGGGAGGAGCCTCAGCGGCTTGGCAAACTCCATCCAGCAGCTCGCCAAACCAGCTTCAAAATGTGACGGATCGTGAACTTCTACGGAGGTGGGAGGTCTTCCACCACTCCTGCGGGGGAGGACCACAAATTAGGACGCCTGTTCAGGCAAGGCAAAGTATAGATCAACAATCAGTTGCGCTTCAAGCGTCAAAGCCTGATTCCCCGGCGAAAGTCGGGCCGGACAACCGCCCTGGGACCGTTCGTACCGATTCTGGACGCCGGCCGCTCCCAGACTGCGGACCATGTCGCGACGCTGCTATAGTTTCTGAGAAATGTGTCCGCTGCGGTCTCAGACACGCTCCCACACTCTGCCTGGATCCCCCGATGCTGGTTCGGTTTCGTTGCCCCCGCTGTGAATCGCAAAACCGGAACAGAATCGGTACCGGTGCGGACCTCGCACTGCACTGCAGCCAATGCGAATGGAGTCGCTCCTGTCCTGCTGAAGACGCGGTGGGCCGTCCCAAAAAGTGTCTTGTCTGTGGATGTTCCGACCTCTGGCGGCAAAAGGATTTCCCGCAGCGATTGGGAGTGGCGATGGTGGTGGCCGGGGTCATCGCCAGCACCTGGGCTATCGCCCGGTATCAACCGGTTTGGGCCATGGGCATCCTCCTGTTCTTCGCGCTGCTCGACATGTTGCTCTACGCGTGGATGCCCGATGTCCTGGTTTGCTACCGGTGTCATGCCCGGTATCGCGACCCCCAACCGGGCGAGGCGTTTCCCGCCTTCCAGCTCGAAACCTCGGAACGCTATCGGCAGGAATCAAGGCGGCTGGCCGAAGCCCGTGACGGCGGCGGGTCACGCTAGTTGATCCCCTTCAGTACGGTTTTGTCCCTCTCCCCCAGCCCTGCCCCAACCTATGGCGACTGAAATTGACGAACGCCGCCGCCGGCTGCGGGAAGATCTGTCGCCCCTGCTGCGGGGTGAGGTGAGTTGCGACACACTGACCACCGCGCTCTACTCCACCGACGGCAGCCTGTACCAGATCATCCCGTTGGCGGTCGTCGCCCCGGCCGGTGTGCCCGATGTGCAGGAAGTGGTCCGCTACGCGACCCAGGAACGGATTCCGATCTTCCCCCGGGGAGCCGGGACCGGAATCGCGGGAGACAGTCTGGGAGCGGGATTGATTCTCGACTTCTCCCGATTCATGTGCGGCGTCCGCCGCATCAACGACTCGCTGGTACACGTGCAGCCGGGAGTCATCCACAGCCACCTCAATCGCCAACTCCGTTCCCAGGGACGGTACTTCGCCCCCGACCCATCGAATTCGAGCATCACCACGATCGGCAGCATGCTGGCGGTCGACGCGGCCGGATCCCACTCGGGCCGGGTGGGCTCGACCCGCGATCATGTGCGGGAATTGGATGTGGTGCTTGCCTCCGGCGCGGCTCTGTCTCTCGGCCGGGAATTGCTCCCCTCCTCCTTCCTCTCCCGATCGGGTGGCGATTCCGGCCGGCGGTGGGAATTGCCCGAAACTCTTCCGGCGGATCCAGCATCTCCCGCCGACCCTTTGCTCACGCGTCTGGCGGAACTGGTTGATGGAAACCGCGAACTGATCGAGCGTTACCAGCCTGCCGGCCTGCGGAACCGGTGCGGTTACCACCTGCGGGGCATCCTGCGGGGTGACCAACTCGACCTCGCCCGCTTCCTGGTGGGGTCGGAGGGGACTCTGGCCCTGTTTACCGGCGCCACTCTGCAGACCCTCCCGCTTCCCCCCCACGTGGGTGTGGCCCTGCTGGTTTTTCCCCAAATGGATCTGGCACTGCGGACCGTGCAGGAGCTGTTGTCTCACGATACGTCGGCCTGCGATCTGCTCGACCGCCGGCTGCTGAGCCTCGGGTGCGATGCCGACAGCCGCTTTCGACAGCTCATTCCCGCCGATTCCGAGGCGGCGCTCCTGGTGGAACAAACGGGCGAAACGGCCAGGGAAGTGGCCCATCGCCTGCAACTGGCCATCTCAGCCGCGCGGGAGATCGCGGGGGACCAACTCGCCTTTCAGCTGGCTCAAACCCCCTCCGAGGTCGATTTCCTCTGGTCGTTGCCCACGACCGTCGTCCCGCTCCTGGCCCGCTTGCCGGGGCAGATCCGCCCCCTCCCTTTTGTGGAAGATGTGGCGGTTCCCCCGGCGACTCTGCGGGAGTTCGTCGTGGCCGCCCAGAATGTGTTTCAGCGACACCGGGTGATCGCTTCGCTGTACGCCCATGCGACCGCCGGCCAAATTCATTTGCGGCCGTTCCTTGCCCCCCCCACGCGGGAGACGGCTCCCCTACTGGCCGAGATCGCCCGAGACCTGTACGAGGTGGTCCATCGGGTCGGAGGAACCATCAGCGGTGAGCATGGAGCGGGGCTGTCGCGTTCAGCCTATGTCAGCGAGCAATACGGTCCGTTGTTTGAGGTCTTCCGCGAGATCAAGCAGTTGTTCGACCCCCAGGGAATCCTGAACCCTGGCAAAGTCGTGACCGACGACCCCGATCTGATCACCCGCAATCTGCGCCCCACGCCGGAAACTCCCCTCCAGACGGTCGAACTGCAGCTCAACTGGACACCCCCGGAAATCCTCGAGGCGGCCAGCCGCTGCAACGGGTGTGGCCAATGCCGCTCGCGCGAACCCGAACAGCGGATGTGTCCGTTGTTCCGTCTCGATCCGACGGAAGCCGCCACCCCCCGGGCCAAGGCGAACCTGCTGCGGCACTGGTTGACGGGCGAATTGCCGGCGACAGCCCCCCAGCAGTCCGAGTTCAAACGGGTGATGGACCTGTGCTTCAACTGCAAGCAATGCCTGGGGGAATGCCCTTCGAATGTCGACATTCCGCACCTCGCCATCGAAGCGAAGGCCGCCTGGGTGGTCGAAGAGGGCTTGCCTCGGGCGGAATGGATCCTCAGCCGTCTGCATCAGTTCGCGGGGGTGGCCAGTGCGGTCTCGGCCCCCCTCAATTGGGCCCTCGAAAACCCGGCTCTGAGGTGGTGTCTGGAAAAACTGACCGGCATTTCCCGCCAGCGGAAACTTCCCGGTCTCGCCCGGCGCAGTTTCCTGAGATTGATCCAGCGCGAACTCTTGTCACGCCCCGGATTGAACTCGTCGCAGCGGCCCGTGGTCTACTTTGTTGATCACTACGCCAACCACCACGACCCGGAACTGGGACGGGCGCTGGTGGCGATCCTGCGGCATCATCGGATCGGGGTGCATGTCCCCCCCCAACAGACCGCGTCGGGGATGGCGCTCATCTCGGCCGGTGACCTGGAAGCGGCCCGCGAACTGGCCCGCGCCAACCTGCGGGTGCTGGCCGATTTCGCCCGCGAAGGCTGCCCCATCGTCTGTACGGAACCGACCGCGGCGCTTTGCCTGCAGCAGGAGTACCCGCGGCTGGTCGACCACCCCGACGTCGCGGTCGTCGCCAGTCAGACCATCGAGGCGGGGGCCTTCCTGCAACAGCTGCATTCCGCGGGCAAACTGCGGACTGACTTTCGACCCCTGGACCTGACAGTGGGCTATCATACCCCATGTCACCTGCGAACCCTCGGCCAGGGGACTCCCCTCGCTGATCTTCTGGATTTGATCCCCCGGCTGGAGGTCCTTAGGATGGAGTCGGGCTGCTCGGGGATGGCCGGGGCCTGGGGCCTGACCCGAGACAACTTCACCTCGTCCATCCGGATCGGCTGGGGACTGATCTCACGCATGCGGCAACCTGACCTGGTCGCGGGCGTGACCGAGTGCAGCTCCTGCAAGATCCAGATGGAACAGGGCTCAAGTACTCCCACGGTGCATCCGCTGAAGCTGCTGGCTCTGGCCTACGGACTGATGCCCGAGCTGGAACAGAGCCTGCGCATCTCTCGCCGTAAACTCCTGGTGACATGAAAGTCCCTGGCGACATGAAAGTCTCAGTGCAGCTGTTCGCCCGCGCGCGGGACCTGGTTGGAACCAGTCCCGTGGAGGTCGAACTTCCCCCAAATGCCGATGTTGGTTCCCTGAGGCGGGCGCTTGCAGCGCAGTTTCCGGTGCTCGCCCCACTGGGACCGCACCTGCTGGTCGCCGTCGGTCAGGATTACGCCCGAGATCAGCAGCCACTGTCTCCCGAACAGGAGATCGCCTGCTTTCCCCCGGTCAGTGGGGGCTGAACTGATGGCTGCTCCACACATCGAACTCACTCACCAGCCAATCGATTATCAGGCGTTGACGGAACGGGTCCGTTCTCCGCAGGCCGGCGCCGTCCTGCTGTTCCTGGGGACCGTGCGGGAATTTACCTCGGGGCGACAGACGTTGCGGCTGGAATACGAAGCCTACCCCCCCATGGCCCTCGCCAAGATGCGGGAACTGGCCGAACAGGCCGCCCACCGCTGGCCCATGACCGAGGTCGCGATTGTCCATCGACTCGGATTGCTCGAGTTGGGAGACATCAGCGTGGCCATCGCGGTCAGCACACCGCATCGCGATCAAGGGTTCGCAGCCGGACGGTGGCTGATCGATACACTCAAAGAGGTGGTTCCCGTCTGGAAACAGGAGAATTGGTCCGACGGGACACAAGAGTGGGTGCACCCCGGAACCGGAGACACCGCCACTGCCCCCCCGGTTCGAGGCCCCTGATCCACCGGAGGCCGTGACCGCCTCCTGTCTCTGCCTTCTCATTCTGACTCCGCTTGCCACAGCGCCTTGCGCCCCCCCACACATGCCGCTTGTTGACCGTTTCGGAAGGGTGCATACGAATCTGCGGATCAGCGTCACCGACCGCTGCAATATCCGCTGCTTCTACTGCATGCCGGCCGAGAATGTGCAGTTCATGGATCGCGGCCACCTGCTGACCTTCGAGGAAATCGAACGGTTCGTACGGGTGGCTGTCCCCCTGGGGCTGCGGAAAATCCGGCTGACCGGAGGGGAACCGCTGGTGCGCCGGGACCTGCACCACCTCGTGGCGCTGCTGGCGGCAATTCCCGAGATTGAAGACATCGGGCTGACCACCAACGGCCTGCTGTTGGCGGACCAGGCCCAGGCACTGTTCGACGCCGGTCTCCGACGGGTGAATGTCAGTCTCGATGCCCTGGACCCGGTCAAGTTCCAGCAGATCACCCGCCGGTCAGGTTATGAGCAGGTGCTGGCGGGCATCCGCGAGGCGCAGCGGGTCGGCTTCGCCCCCGTGAAGATCAATGCCGTCGCGATCCGTGGCATCACCGAAGAAGAACTCGTTCCCTTCGCACAACTGGCCCGCGACACCGGGGTGGAAATCCGGTTCATCGAATTCATGCCGCTCGATGCCGAAGGTCAATGGGGGCGCGACCGGGTGCTGTTCGGACAGGAAATCATCGACCTGCTCTCGCGGGAAGTCCTGCCGCTGGTCCCGGTCGGCCAGCAGGATCCTCACGCTCCCGCGACCGAATTTGAGTTCGCCGACGGTCGGGGACGCATCGGCATCATCGCCTCGGTCAGCCAGCCGTTTTGTGGCAACTGTGACCGGTTCCGGGTCACCGCCGACGGCAAGTTGCGGAACTGCCTGTTCAGTCACGACGAAACCGATGTCCGGGCGATGCTGCGCGGCGGATCCCCCGACCAGGAGATTGCGGCGGCCATTGAAGCCAGCATCGCTGCGAAGAATGAAGGCCACGAGATCAACTCGGCACGGTTCGTGCAGCCCCAGCGGCCCATGTATTCCATCGGCGGGTGACCCACCCCGCTCCCGACCTTTCGCGGAATGACCTCGTGTCCCGTCTGTATTTCGACAATGCCGCCACGAGCTATCCCAAACCCCCGGCAGTCTGGGAGGCGGTCGAGCATTACCAGAGACATCTCGGGACGGCGGTGGGGCGCGGAGGATACGAGACATCCCAACGGGTGGGGCAGATTGTCCAGCGGGCGCGGTACCGGCTGGCCGATTTGTTCCGCGCCGAAAGCTCCGATCGCATCGTGTTTGGGTTCAACGGTACGGACGTCCTGAACCAGGCGCTGCATGGACTGCTGCGGGCTGGAGACCGGGTCGTCACCACCCAACTGGAACACAACTCGGTCATCCGCCCGCTGCACGACCTGCAGCACCGCCTGGGGCTCGAAGTGACCCGGGTCCCCGCCAACGCACAAGGCGGACTGGACATTGATGCTTTTCGGGAGGCGCTGGCGTGCCGTCCCCGCCTGGTGGCGCTGCTGCACGCATCCAATGTCTCGGGGGCCATCCTGCCGTTGGCCGACCTGGCGACACTCGCCCGGGAAACGGGTGCACTGGTGCTCGTGGATGCGGCCCAGACGGCGGGACACGTCCCCATCGATCTGGGAACACTCCCCATCGACCTGCTGGCCTGTTCGGGTCACAAAGGGCTGCTGGGCCCGCTGGGGACGGGAGTGTTGTATCTGCGCCCCGGCATCGAAGAGCAGTTGCGGGCCTGTCGCCAGGGGGGCACCGGCAGTACCAGCGAGACCGAAGAACAGCCGTCGACCCTTCCCGACAAGTTCGAAGCGGGCAATCACAACGCCCCGGGTCTGTGTGGGCTCGACGCCGGGGTCGGCTGGGTCCTGGAGCGATCACCCCAGAGCCTGCACCAGCACGAGCGGGAGTTGACCGCGCAGCTCATCGCTGGCCTGCGCGACCTCCCCGGGGTGACCCTGTACGGGCCGCTGGCCGATGAGGACCGTGTGGGGGTGCTCAGCCTGACTCTCTCAGGCTGGGAGCCCCAGGAACTGGCGACAACGCTTGACCAGTCGTTCGGGATTGAGGTTCGGGCGGGGCTGCACTGTGCCCCCGGGGCGCACCGCGCCCTGGGAACGCTCCCGGGTGGCGGGACCGTCCGGCTCTCGGTAGGGGCCTTCACCACACCGACCGACGTCGAAGCGGTGATCGCGGCAATCGGTCAGATCGCGGGTGCCTGAGCGGTTGCCGCAAAAACTGTGTCCGGAGTTGTCCGAACGGCAACCCATCTGCCTTCAGGAAGTTGCTTGGGCGCTCTTCAGGAAGGCCAACACTGGCTGCCGCCGTCCACCCGCAGCGCCTGCCCGGTCACGAATGCTCCCAGGGGCCCCGCGAAAAACTCCACCACCCGGGCCACTTCATCCACCAGCGCCACCCGCTTGAGAGTCCCTTCCGTCGCCAGCCGCTCGGGATCGACCTGTCGGGTTCCCAGGAAGCGTCCCGTGCGGGTGTCCCCCGGTGCCAGGCTGTTGACATTGACGTTGTATTCCCGCAACTGCAGCGCGAGGCAGCGGGTGTATTCCACCACTCCCGCCTTCGCGGTCGCATAGATGGCGCTGTTGGCGGTCCCCGCGAATGCCGAGATCGAACTGATGGTCAGAATCCGTCCCTGGCGGCGTTCCATCATCCCCGGCGCTGTCGCCTGGCAGATCAGAATCGTCGACATCAGATTGCGGTCCAGGACGGCCCGCACATCGTCCTGCTTGATGAACACCGCATCATTGGGATTGGGCTTGCCACCGGCGGCGGCGATGTCTCCTCCGGCGTTATGTACCAGGATGTCGATGGGTCCCAGCGCGGCCTGGGTCTCGGCCACCACACGCTGGACATCGTCGGAACGGGTCAGGTCACCCAAAACACGCACCGTGGAGGTTTGAAATTCCCTGGCAATCTCAGCCGCAGTTTCGGTCAGGGTGGTCCCCTCCCCATACTCGGCAGGACCATGTTCGCGGAATCCATGGACGCCGACGCGGGCTCCCAGTGAAGCGAGGCGTTCCGCGAAAGCCCGGCCCAAGCCGCGTCCAGCCCCGGTCACCAGGGCGGTTCTTCCCTCCAGCATTCGATCAGCCATGGCGACCTGTCTTTCCTCCCCGGGAATCGGCCCCGCGCAGCAGCGGGCGGTTGGTTTTGTCGTCGCGATTCTGACGGACGGCTGGAATTCTGCAAGGGTTGGCCAGCCTCCCACAGGGTGTTGCAAACAGTCCTCCGGCGAGGGATCTCCGCTGGAGGCCGATGCTGTTCCGACAAGTCCGGAGAGGCCCAAACAGTCAATAAAATCGGCATGGCCAGTTGAATTTCCGCGACCGGTTCGGGAAACTGGCGTCCACTGTTTCCCGGGAACCTGTCAGGTGGTACCGAACCGGGTAGCGGTCCCACGGATCGGTGCCACACTTCCCCCACATGTCACAGGATTTCACGATGCGTCGTCTTGCTCCAGCTCTGCTGCTGATGGCCGCCGTCGGCTGCTCGCAGCCCACCCCCCCCGCTCCGGCAACGACCGGTGCCCCCGGAACCGCAGCCCCCACCGAAACCAAGGCGGTCGCCCAGGCCGCCGAAGAAGTTGCGCGCCAGGACCCCGCCGCTCCGGCGAAGGAGATGATTGAGGAAATCAAGGAAGAGATTGCCCAGGAGGTGGCCGACGAGGAGGAGGAAATGATTGAAGAGGCCGCCGAAAAGGTGGCCGAAGCCGAAGCGAAGGGTGCGACCGAACCCGGTGCCGAACCGGCTCCCACCGAGGACGAAGGTCCGAAGAGCGTCGATGAGCTGCTGGGTTCGCTCCGCAATCCGAACGGCCCCCCCGACATCAACAAGATTGCCTCGCAGTTGGAGAAGCTCCTCGAGAAGGAGCCTGAACACCTCGATGGCACGCTGACCATGGCCAACATCGAGCAGATTCGCGGTCGTCAGGCCGCGGGGACCGAGGCTGGCAAGGAGCATTTCCTCAAGTCGGGTACCTACGTTCGCAAGCTCTTCAAGGCGAATGCCGAGGCGGCCAATAATCCGCAAATCCGGGGGTTCGCCGGGGTCGTGATGTACAACCTCGCCTGTGCCGAGGCGCTCGACAACCGGGCCACAGACGCCTTCACCACCCTCAAGGAGGCGGTGGGTTACGGCTTCAACGACCTCAACCAGATGATGAAGGACGACGATCTGGCCTCCGTGCGTCAATTGCCGGATTGGGCGGGTTTCGAAACCGAAGCCAAGGCCCTGGTCAAGGCCGCCGCTCAGAAAGAGATTGACTCGCTGCTGGCTGCGAACGAGCCGTTCGATTTCAACTTCGAACTCGACGACATTGGCGGCAAGAAGGTGTCGAAGGCCGATTTCGCCGGCAAGGTCATGATTGTCGACATCTGGGGAACCTGGTGCCCCCCCTGTCGGGCCGAGATCCCCCACTTCGTGGAACTCGACAAGCAGTTCAAGGAGAAGGGTCTGCAGATCGTTGGTCTGAACAAGGAGCGGAGCGGGGATGCCGAAGAGGCCGCGAAGACCGTCAAGGACTTCTGCGATGAAAACGGTGTGACCTACCCCTGCGCCCTGATCAGCGACGCGGTGATGGAGCAGGTCCCCGATTTCCAGGGATTCCCCACGACGCTCTTCATCGACCACACCGGCAAGGTGCGGTTGAAGGTCGTCGGCGCCCGGGGCCCTGAATTCCTGCAGGGCGTTGTGGAAACCCTGCTGGCCGAGAAGGCTGCCGCAGGAACCTCCAACTGAGCCGGTCCACGGATCGCGTTCTGCTGTGACATGTGCCCCACCGTGCCCGAAAAGTCTCTTCCGGGCACGGTGGGTTTTCTCCAGAGATCGGCACCCCTTTTTCCAAGGGTTCAATCGCTTTGTCAGGTCTCATATTGACACGATCGTTTCATTTTACTCGCCTGCTGTTGGCTTGGGGATTCGCCATCCTCCTGACGTCCGGCTGCGCTCCTGTGAGCGAGTCCGGGCCGATGTCCACCACGCTGCTGCCGTCCGACAGCATCGACTTGAAGTCCGCCCGGCGGGACGTGGCCCGGGACATGGCCCAAACCGTTCCCTTTCAGTTTGACTTCCAGCTTCGCGACATCTCCGGGGAGTGGCTGCGCAAGTCGGAATTCCAGGGGAAGGTCCTGATTGTCGACATTTGGGGCACCTGGTGTCCTCCCTGCCGGGAGGAGATCCCTCACTTCATCGCCCTCCACCAACGCTATGGTTCCGCCGGGCTGGAGATCGTGGGACTGAACAAGGAAAATGGGACGCCGGAAGCCCAAGCCCAAAAAGTGCGGGAGTTTCGTGCCAAATTTGGAATTCCGTATCGCTGTGCGATCATCACCGACCGGATCATGGCGCAGATTCCGGATTTCGACGGATTTCCCACAACCCTGTTTTTTGACAAGCGGGGCCAGTTGCGATTGATGTATGTGGGATATCACGAGTCGCGCGAGTTGCAGGCGGCCGTCGAAAACCTGCTGGCCGAAGAGTAGGTTTCGGCGCGATCGGGGGCCTGCCCGGGCCATCTTCCGGAACTTTCCTCCGATTGACTGTTGACCACAGGGGGCGCTAAGCTGACAGTCTGCGGAATCCGCTCTGCATCCCCGCCGCGGTGGATGTTCCCGCCCGTCCTACCGGACGTCCTCCTGCCCCTGTTCCGAGGTTTCCCATGCGATGCCTCCCCGCATTCCTGAGCGCGGGTCTTCTGGTCTTCACTCTGTGCTCATTCAGCGTGGCCCAGGATGGTCCTCAGCCCCGTCCTGCAGAGGCGGAAATCGCCGATTTCGAACAGCAGGTCAAACCGTTTATCGCCACCTATTGCCTGAAGTGCCACTCGGGAGAGAAGGCCAAGGGGGGACTGGCGTTCGACAAGATTGAGACGGAGGCCGACGTCCGCAAGTACCGGCAACTCGCCGAGCGGGTTCGGGCCGTTCTGGATGCCGGCAGCATGCCTCCCGAAGACCCCCAACCCGATGACCAGGCTCGAACCGCTGTTCTGAACTGGCTGGAACAGCGGGTCTTGAAGGTCGACTGCAGTGTCGGCATCAATCCCGGGCGCGTGACGGTCCGCCGACTGAATCGGGCCGAGTACAACAACACCATCCGCGATCTGTTGCTGGTCGATTTCAAACCGGCGAACGACTTTCCGTCGGACGATGTCGGGTACGGCTTCGACAACATTGGTGACGTGCTGACCCTGCCGCCGCTGCTGCTCGAGAAGTATCTGGGGGCAGCCGAGCAGATCGCCGAACTGGCCATTGTCGCCCCGGATGCGGAACCCAAGCCCCTCGCCACCGAAAAAGGCCGGACCCTCGCCTCGGTCGGGCAGACATCGCTGGAGTTCGCCGCCCCCGCGCCCGGTCTTTACCGCCTGCGGACTCGCGCGTGGGCCATGCAGGCCGGGGATGAACTGGCGAAGATGGAAATCCGGCTCGGAGAAAAGTTGCTCGAAACGATTTCCGTCGAGGCCGCCGGAGGCCAGGGAGCCGATTATGATGTGAATGTGACAATCGAGCCGGGCAAGCAGACGTTCTCGGTGAAGTTCATCAACGACTATTACAAGCCGGACGATCCGAACCCGAACAACCGCGACCGCAACCTGGTTGTCGAGAGACTCCAGGCGTTCGGACCGCTGAACGTTCTCCCCGAGAATCTGCCGGCTTCCCATCGGGCGATTGTCACCTGCCGTCCAGAGAGCCCCGACCAATTGGCCGACTGCTGCCAGAAGATTCTCAAGCCCCTTGTAACCCGCGCCTGGCGCAGGCCTGTTCTGGACGACGAAGTCCGTCGGCTCACCGCTTTGGTCGAGCAGGCCGTGACGGCGGGAGACAGTTTTGAACGGGGCCTTCAACTGGCGCTGCAGGTGGTGCTGGTATCTCCGGAATTCGTGTTCCGCCTCGAACCCGATTCCCAGGAGGCCGACGCCCCTCCCGTCCGGACCATCAACGACTGGGAACTGGCCACCCGACTTTCGTACTTTCTCTGGAGCAGCCTGCCCGATGAAGAGCTCCTTCAGCTGGCCGCCTCCGGAAACCTGAGGCAGGGAGACAACCTGCGGACCCAGGTGCTGCGGATGCTGAAGGACCCCAAATCGTCGGCTTTGGTCGACAACTTCGCCGGGCAGTGGCTGAACCTCCGCCTGCTGCGGACAATCAATCCCGACAAGCGACGGTTCCCCGGTTTTGACGACAAACTGCGGGGCGACATGGAGCAGGAAACCCGGCTGTTCTTTGAGTCCGTCATGCGCGAAGACCGCAGCATCTTCGACCTGCTCGACTCGACGGACACGTTTCTCAACGAACGCCTGGCCCAGCACTACCAGATTCCCGATGTGACCGGCGAAGAGTTCCGCCGGGTCATGCTCCCGAATACCCAACGGGGGGGACTCCTCGGTCACGCGAGCATCCTGACGGTCACCTCCAATCCCACCCGGACCTCCCCCGTCAAACGGGGCAAATGGGTGCTCGAGAACATCTTCAACGCTCCCCCGCCCCCGCCGCCTCCAAACGTCCCCGAGCTGAAAGACAACAAGGACCAGCAGCTGACTGGCAGCCTGCGGCAGCGGATGGAGCAGCATCGGGCCAATCCGTCGTGCGCCGTTTGCCACACCCAGATGGATGCTCTGGGCTTCGGATTGGAAAACTATGACGCTGTGGGGGGTTGGCGCGAAAAAGATGGTGAATTCGCGATTGACGCCTCAGGCTCGTTGCCGGGAGGGGCGTCGTTCCAGTCCCCCGGTGAGCTGCGACAGATTCTCAAGGGACGCAGTGCCGAGTTCCGAAGATGCCTGACCGAGAAGCTGCTGACCTATGCACTCGGGCGCGGGCTGGAGTACTATGATGAGTGTGCGGTGAACCAGATGGTGCGGAACATCGAAACCAACCGGGACACCTTTGCGGCGGTGGTGCTGGAGATCGTGTCCAGCGATCCGTTCCAGAAGCGTCGTGCCAAGCGTGGAGACGAACCATGAGCAAGTCGTTCGAGATCACCCGGCGGACCGCCCTGCGAGGACTGGGAACGGCCTTGGCCCTTCCCTTTCTGGAGGGGATGCTCCCCTCTGTGAGCCAGGCGGCCCCGTCCGCGGCCCCGGCCGGTCCGATGCGTCTGGCGTTCTTCTACGTTCCCAACGGCGTCCATATGCAGGATTGGACTCCCACGGCTGAGGGAACCGACTACGTTTTGCCTCACATCCTCGAACCGCTTGCCGGTTTGAAATCCGACTTCAGTATCCTGACCGGGCTGACCCAGTCGAAGGCCAACGCCAATGGGGATGGGCCCGGCGACCATGCCCGGGCTCTGGCCTCATTCCTGACCGGTTGTCAGGCCAAGAAGACCCATGGTGCGGATATCCGCGTGGGGGTCTCGGCTGACCAGCTCGCCGCCGACCAGGTCGGTCGGCACACCCGCTTTCCCTCTCTGGAACTTGGCTGCGATGCCGGTGCCCAGTCGGGCAACTGCGACTCGGGCTACAGCTGTGCCTATTCGTCGAACATCGCCTGGAAATCGGCCACCCAGCCGCTGGTGAAGGAAAACAATCCCCGGTCGGTGTTTGAGAGGCTGTTCACCAACGGGCGTCCTGGTGAAACCGCCGAAGCACGGGCCCGCCGCGAGCGCAACCAGAAGAGCGTTCTCGATTTCGTCCGGGATGACGCCCAGCGTCTGCGGACCCGGCTGGGGGTGAACGACCAGCGCAAGCTGGATGAATACCTGGGAGCGGTTCGGGAGATCGAACTGCGGATCGCAGCCGCCAGCAAGCCGATCGATCTGACGGCGGTGTCGGGCCAGGCAATTCCGGCGGGGATTCCCAAAGATTACGGCGAACACATCCGCCTGATGGGAGACCTGATGGTGCTGGCCTTCCAGACCGACGTGACCCGGGTCAGCACCTTCGTGCTCGCCAACGAGGGAAGCAACAAGAGCTACGCGTTCATCGAGGTGCCCGAAGGGCATCATGACCTGTCGCATCACGGGAACGATGCGGGCAAGCATGAGAAGATCAAGAAGATCAACCGGTTCCACATCGAACAGTTTGCCTACGTCCTGGGGCGGCTGAAGTCGATCCCGGAAGGGGATGGCTCGTTGCTCGACCGTTGCCAGATTGTCTACGGGTCGGGAATCGGCGATGGCAATGCCCACAACCACGACAATCTCCCTGTGCTGCTGGCTGGCCGCGGCGCGGGAACCCTCACTCCCGGACGGCACATCAAGTACGAGAATGGCACCCCGCTCAACAACCTGTATCTCTCGTTGCTGGAGCGCATGGGAGTGCCGGCCGAACACATGGGAGACAGCACCGGGAAACTCAATCTGAGTTGATCTCAGACAGCACCGGATCACTCCATCGAACCGCTCCGGATCGGGGCGGTTCGATTTTTTTTGGCAACCCCAGCCGTTGGTCGCCCACGTCGAGGGTAACAAGGCCGGCGTCTCTCCCCGGATTGCTCACGCCATACCATTTCGAGGCCCGCCTGTCGGGCCCCGCTTCCATCCCCCACACCTTTGCTGCATCACAATGCCCTTTCTGTCCGGACGTGTTTCTTTCGATCGCTTTGTGGTCTCGGGAAAGGCTCCGCGCCAATTCGGTGAAGAGCAGCTGAGACAACTTCGCAAGCATGCCATCGCGGAAGGCAACACCGATTCGCCCGAGGCTCCCCGGGTCGGATTTCTCGCCGGACGACACCTGTTTGACCTGGCGTTCGAGCCGGCGAAAAACATCATTGCCGAAACGCTCCACGCCGCGCTGCGGATCGACGTCAGCCGGGTCCCCGCCCCCTTGCGGAAAGCCTGGCTCGAAATCGAACTCGCGGCCCTGGCGAGCGGTTCGGAGACCGGTCGGATCACACGAACCATGCGGCAGGAAGCCCGTGAGGCAGTCCAGGCCCGTTGTGAGGAGGAACTCAAATCGGGCCGATTCCTGAGAATGCAGCAGTCCCACTTCCTCTGGGATCTGCAGCCGGGGCTGGTCTACATGGGTTCCGCCAGCAGCACCGTCCAGGATCACCTGCGGGCTTTGTTTGAGCTTGCGTTCAATGTCCGCCTGGAACGACTGACAGCCGGCAGCCTGGCCGAACAACTGGCCGAGACGAACGGCTGGCAGTCGGGCTGGGATGCCCTGCAACCCAGCCGCCTGGCCGCCCCGGAAGCGGTCGAGCAATTCGACTGGCTCCACGACCGGGGTGACTGCGCCGACTGGCTGGGAAATGAGTTTCTGCTCTGGCTCTGGTGGTGGCTCGACACCCAGGAGGATGTTGTGTCGCTCGGGGACGAGACGCAGGTCACCTGCATGTTGTCACGGACGCTGTCGCTGCAATGCCCCCGGGGGGAGACCGGGAAAGACACCATTGCCGCGGAAATCCCCACCGCGCTGCCCGAAGCCTTCCTGGCGATCCAGTCGGGCAAGCTGCCGCGCCGGGTCGGGCTGACTCTGGTCCGTGAGGGAGAGACCTACGACCTGACGCTGCAGCCCGAGACGATGACCGTCAGCGGAGCGGCGATCGATCCCGCCGAGCGTCCGCCGGAGGGAACCCCAGGCGAGGAACGGATCGCCAGCCTGCGACGCCTGACCGAAACACTCGATCTGCTGTTTCAGGCGTTCTTGCAGCAACGCCTGACGAAAAGCTGGAAAACGCAGGAACAGGCGCTGGGCGAGTGGCTGGTGGGTGCAGGGAAAACCCGACGCAAGCGGGCCCGGGGCTGAGCGGTCCCCCCAGGTCGAACAGCGGACACACAGGGCTTTTCCTGCCGGAACTGCACACCCTCAAGCCAGTCGCTTGCCTCGAAACGGCACCGGCCCCTAGATTTTTTCAAATGGGTCCGGATCTCTTCTGGCTGGCTTGTGACCCTGTTCCCGGCGACCCCTCTTCCCCCTGTTTATTGGAGTGCACATGCCATCCGATGATCTGTTGAAAGATCCGACCAAATCCGCTTTTTCGCTTCTCGAGGAGTTCAAGTCGTTCATCATGAAGGGGAACGTCGTTGATCTCGCGGTGGGCGTGATCATTGGCGGCGCCTTCGGAAAAATCGTCGATTCACTGGTCAACCACATCATCATGCCGGCGATTGGCATGATCATGCCCGATCCAGAGGGGTACAAGGCCTGGAAAATTGGACCGATCCTGGTTGGGGAATTCCTGGGAACGGTGATCAACTTCCTGGTGATTGCCGCCGCAATCTGGATCTTCATCGTGAAGTTTCTGGGCTTCCTGACGAAGGCCAAGCAGACGGAGGCAGCCGCCCCGCCCCCGCCAACCAAGGACCAGGAACTGCTGACCGAGATTCGCGACCTGTTGCGAGACCGCTGAGGCACAGTCGCCCGCGGGCCAGGCCCGGATCTCGATCAATCCCGCACGGGGCAATGCATCTGGATCGGGGGAGTCTGCCCCTGGGGACCCTGGACTGGTTCCGACCGTTCCTGCCGGACCGGGTGGCCAGACCAGCTTGACTCCGGCCATTCCCATTGGGGCCCTCGGCCGCCGTTGGAAACTCAAAGAGCCTGCAATGGTCTCTCACAGACCATCGCAGGCTCTTTTCGGATTGTGTGCGGGATGGGAGATTGGGCCAGAGCCCCGGCAGGTGGTCGGAGACCACTCTCAATCAACCTCAAGCAGTCGGCTCTGGGCAGTCGGCTCTGGGCAGTCGGCTGAAAGGCTGTTAGCCGTTCGGCCCTTTCCACTCGTACACGTTCATCTCGAGCATCAGCAGGGTACAGCCGACGATCAGCGCGGCTACCGAGACGAACAACAGCGCGACATAAATGTCGGGGGCTGCGGGGGGACCTTTGACCTTCCGGGGACTAGAGCTTCGTGGAGACATTATCCCCCTCCTGAATCGCGCCGCTGCGGGTTTCTTCGAGAACTTCACCGACAGCCGAATCCGGCGCGGTGCTGACAATCCGAATCTTGGCGAGGTAGCGGGGCTTGCCGCCGGTCAGACTTCCCGGCCGCCACACCGTCAACTCATGCCCCTTCTGCAATCCATCGTTGACCCCCAGGGAAATCCCGAGAGTTTCCGAACTGCCCAACTTGACGGGCCGGCGAACCGTCCGAACCTTCCCCTCGATGGCGGGGGGAGGCTCCTGGGCGTTGGCGAGATCCACCGCTTCGTCCGCAGAAATGCCGTTCTTGGCGAGCAGGGCGGTGAAGCCGCTGATCTGCGCCAGAAGATTGCGGTTCTTTCCATTGGCGATGTCGAGATCACTCTTCAGCTTGCGAATCTCATCCTGAAGGGCTCCCTTCACACGCTCCTGCTCGCTGATCATCCCGGTCTGCACGTTATTGACCTCGCGCAGTTCGCGGGCCTCATCATTCCGGGCGCTGGCCTCTTCCGCGGAATTCTGCGAACGACGCTGGGCGGTGGCCAACTGGGTCTGCAGCGTAGCCGACTGGGTCTTGGCCGTCTCAAACTGCTGCGACATGATCGCCAGTTGCGCCTCGGCCTCCTGGGCCCGCAGCACGGCCGCGTCCATCGATTGCTTCATCTGGTCCAGTTGAACCTTCGTCTCCTGGGTCAGGTTATTCTTCTCGACGGTCGCCTTCTCAGCCGCCTTCTTCTGAGTATTGGCCTGCTCACGCCAGTTGATGTGCGTGTTGTACACCGCGGCGGCGAACATCATGAACAAGATGCTCAACGCCATCTGCAGCACGACCAGGATCTTGCCGAAGAACGACATCGGTAACTACTCCTCGCGGTGGTCTTCTGCGGGGCAGGGTGCAAAAAACGGGGAAAACATCAAAACCAATCCAGTCCAACGACGTCGCAGGACTCCGCCCTCGGCAGAGCCTCAACCGCGGATCAGGCATCCCGGGAATCCGCCGCGGGCTCCGGGTCTTCGAGCGCGTCGTCCAATACTTCTTCAGACTCCGCGTTCTCATCCTCCGAATCCTCCAGCATCGGCTCGTCGGTCATCTCGGGTTCGGAGTTATCGACTTCATCGGCACCCCCGCCATCAGAAGTTGCTCCACTTTCTGCCTCAGCAGCCTCATTCGCCAAGGGACTGGTGCGAACCGCACCGGGGACCGCCGAGCCACCGTCAGCCCGGGGACGGGCTGGCGGCAGTGTCTCTTCATCCACAGCGGGATCATACGGCTTCGACTCGCCACGCCCCAGCGACAGCTTCAATGTCTGATTGCGCCGGGCCGCCCGTTCCAGCACTCCCCGGGACTGATTGAGCAGATCCCGCAAGCGGGCGACCTCTGCCTCGGCCGCCAGCCGCTGCGAGAGCAACTCTTCAAACTGGGCCTGCAGACGGACCACCTCTTCGCGACGGGCTTTGTCTACATCCAGCTTTCCCTGTGCCGCCACGGCAGTCGCATCGTTCTGCTGGCGGAGCTTCTTGTCTTCCGCTTCCTGCTGGCTGGAATAGGTCTTCAAGACCTCCGCCTTGGTGATCATCGCCTTCTGGTCGACATCGATCGCCGCCACCACCAGCGGAGTCTGCTGTGCGTAATTGGCCGCCTCAGTCTTATAGACATCAATCTTGGCTGCCAGTTCCTGCGTCTTGTTCCGGGGATATTCGTTGGCTTTGACCTTCCAATCGGTCCGGGCAACGCTGGAGACCGCAGCCGCTCCCAGGAAGGCCAGCGACAGTGCCGTGACAAGCACCGTCAGAACCTTGCTGATCGTCGTCGTCATGCCAGAGACCAACTCGAAAGGGGGAACACAAGTCAACTGAATGTGAGCCGCGGCACTGCCGTTGAGAGGCTCACCCTGTCTGGAAAACCACGAGAAAACCGAGTTTTTTAACGCCTCGTCGAGTATACGAGCCGTCAAAAACCGGTGTCAATTCCCAGTTTTCCCAAACGCACCAAATCTCCAGGGGAACAGTCTGTCGTCCTGTCGACCAGCAAACGCGACGACTGACAACCAGTTCCCGATCGCCACCGGAGACTTGGACAGTCGCTTATCGGTTCAGTCCTCGGGAAGTCACCTGCCGATGTGCTGTCGACTCGCCAGATCTCAGCGGGTTGGCACCCACGGGCTGGAATCCCAGGCATCCCCCGCAGGATCGGAAGTCCCTCGGGACGGGAGAATCGCTTCAGCCTGCCCAGCCGCACCCAACGATTTTCTGTGCTCCCGCCGGCAAATCGATTACACTTGGCAGAAGAGGCCTTCACACCCGCTCAGGAGTCCCCTGTGGACAAGACGCGCCTGCCGATCCAGTTCGAGGCCTCCCGGGACTTCGTTCAGCTGACACTCAGTCCCGAAATCACCCAGGTCCCCTGGAATGTGGTGGAAGAGTGCGGCGACAGGGCGATCGCCAAACTGCAGGAATGCCGGGCGACCTCCTTGTTGGTTGACCTCTCCTCACTCGAATACCTGGGAAGTGCCCAGGTGGCCTTGCTGGCGCGCATCTGGAAGGCCCTCTCGATCCAACAGGGAACCATGGCGGTTCAGACCGCCTCTCCGGTTGTCCGCGAGGTCTTGAAGACCGCCGGGCTGCATCGTCTCTGGAAACTGGTTGACAGCCACGAACAGGGCCTGCAGAAGCTGGGTGTGAGCGCCACGGGAGTGCATGTCGTTCCCGCACGCTGGACCATCGGTCCTGGGCTCACCGCCATCGCCTGCCTGCTGCTGTCGACACTCACCTGGAAAGGCCCCCCCGACTGGAGATTCTGGTCGGGCTGGGGTGCGATCCTGCTGGGGAGCCTCGCTGTCTTTTTCTCGCGCCGGGCCATTGTGCGGGCGGAACAGGGCCAACGCGCCCTGGGGGTGTTGTCGCTGCTCGTTGGGCTTGGCTCTGTCGTGGCGGGGGTCTTTTTCACGTGGCCCCGGTCGGATGTGGATGCCAGAATCGTCGATCCTGAACGGGCGGCCGGGGTTCGAGTCCGGGATCCCGAGGGGTTCGGTGAGGCAAGTCCCGCTCCCCACGAGTCACAGCCCCCGCTCCCCACACCGCTTCGGCTTCCTTCCGATATTTCCCCCACACCGGGGAGACCTCTCCCCACAGGTCTTGCCCCGGAAGTTCAGAGAAGTCCCCAGCCGCCGGTTGATTCCGCCCGCGGGGCGGGCACTGATCCGGTCCATGCGGATTCGGCCACCGCCCCCCCCGTCCCCCCACCACAGAACGACTCGGACGGCAAGCCAGCGGAACCCGTCTCCCCCAACCCCGCGCCGGAAACTCCTGCAGACGATCCGCCCGCGCGTCCCGAATCCCCTGCCGAACCAACCGATGAGCCGGCCAATCCCCGGACGGTTCCGCCGGGATTCTGAGCGGCTCAGACCGATCGGCCGGGTCTCCAATCATTCCCTTTTCGTCAAGAGCTTCGTCATGTCCACGGCCGAGTCGAACAATGCCCATCTGCGGCAGCGGGCCCTGCAGGAAGAACTGCGCGAATTGCTCGATGTGGTGGGACCGGCGTCTCTGGTGGAACTGCTGGTTGAACGGGCCTTTCAGCTGCGGGCCACCGACATCCATCTCGATCCCCTGGAAGAGGGCCTGCGAGTACGTCTGAGGGTGGACGGCATCCTGCACACCATCCTGAATGTTCCCGCCAACGCCGCCTCGCAGATGATCTCACGTCTGAAGCTGATGTCGGGTATGGACATCACCGAACGACGGATTCCCCAGGATGGACACATCTCCCAGACGTTCGCCCAGCATGTCCGCGATGTCCGCGTCGGCAGCGGCCCGTCTTTGCTGGGGGAACGCCTGGTCCTGCGGCTCATGCCCGAGCCGGGGGGACTCGAAACCCTGGAATCCCTGGGACTGCAGTCCGATCAACTGCAGACCCTGCGGGCCTGCGCGCAAAAGCCCTATGGCCTGATTGTGGCCGCCGGCCCGGTCGGCAGCGGCAAGACTTCCACGGTCTATGGCTGTCTGGGAGTTGCCAACGATCCCTCGAAAAGCGTGCTCACCATCGAGGACCCCGTCGAACGCCGGATCCCTGGGGTCACGCAGATCCAGGTCGATACCCGCATCGATTTTGGCTTCCCCCAGGCACTCCGCGGAGTCTTGAGGCAGGATCCGAATGTCATGCTGATCGGGGAAATCCGGGATGCCGAGACGGCACATATCGCCGCCCGGGCGGCCCGCGCCGGGATCCTCGTGTTCAGCACCCTCCATGCCAACGATGCCACCGCCGCCATCGATGTGTTCCGGGATTTTGGCGTTCCCCCCATGTTCCTGGCCGACAGCCTGACAGCCGTCGTCGCCCAGCGACTCATCCGCCTCGTCTGCCCGCAATGCCGAATCCTTCGCCCCCCCTCCCCCGCTGAACGGGAATTCCTGGGGGTTGATCAGCCACTTTCCGCCGATCATCAGATCGCCCAGGCGGTCGGCTGCGACCATTGCTTTCACACCGGCTACTCGGGACGCACCGGCGTGTTTGAGATACAGACCTTCGACGACGAATTCCGCCGTTTGCTGCTCGCGGGAGCGGCCCGCGACCAGATCCTCGAACGGGCGCGGGCCCAGGGAATGGGTTCGCTGCGAGCCTCGGCGGCGAGGAAAGTCCTGTCCGGACACACGACGCTCGAAGAACTTCACCGGCTGCTCCTCAGCGAACTCGACTAAGCGGTGGTCCGATCACCGACAGCAGCCCCCCCGCTTCAGACTGCGACGCCGCACTGGACGGCGAAATCCTCCCGGCGCCTTGCGCCGTCCCTCCAATTCCCCAGACAAGGTCTCTCCCGCCGATTCCGCTCGCCATGTCAGTTTTCCTCCATCTGGTCCCGGGGCTGGTCCTGCTGCTGGGGCTGCTCTCGTCACTCACCTTCTCCGCCGAACAGCAGCCGTTTCGAATTGAAATTGTTGACCAGGCCACCGGCCGCGGGGTTCCCCTGGTCGAACTGCGGACGGTGAATGAAGTGCTGTTCGTCTCGGATTCGGCGGGGCGGGTCGCCATCACCGATCCCGATCTGCTGGGGCACGAGGTATTTTTCCATGTCTTCAGCCATGGCTACGAGTTTCCCGCCGATGGTTTCGGCTATCGCGGTCGCCGCCTGACATGCATGCCCGGCGGAAATGCCCGCCTGGAATTGCCGCGCATCAATCTGGCGGAACGGCTCTATCGGGTGACGGGCGGAGGCATTTACCGGGACAGCCTGTTGCTGGGCGATAACCCTCCCCTCGTTCACCCCCTGCTCAACACCCAGGTGCTGGGCCAGGACAGTGTCTTGCAGGCGCGGTTTCGGGGCCGGCTCTACTGGTTCTGGGGAGACACGCAGCGCCCCGGCTATCCGCTCGGAAACTTCCATGTCCCCGGAGCCACAACGCCGCTCCCCGGCCCCGATACAATGGATCCCAGCCGGGGGATCGACTTTGATTACTTCCCGGGACCCGACGGTTTTGCCAAACCAACCGCGCCACTTCCCGGCAGCGGCCCCACCTGGCTGGAAGGGTTGACCGTGGCCCGGGACAGCAGCGGACGAGAGCGGCTGTTCGCCGCGGCCATGAAGATCAAACCACCCCTCGAGGTCAGCCAGCGCCGCTTCGTGGAATGGAAGGACGACAGTCGCGAATGGCAGGCGGGAACCGAAATCCCCCTCACCGCCCCTCTGTATCCCACGGGCCATCCCTTCGAGGTACGGATTGGCGACAGAGATTTCTTCTATTTCGCCACCCCCCTGGGCCTGACCCGGGTCCCAGCCCAGGCCGAATCGCTGCTCGATCTGGGCCAATTCGAGGCCTACACCTGCCTCGTCGGTGGCACTTCATTGACCGCTCCCCAGATCGATCGCAACCCCGCGGGAGAGCCCCAATACCGTTGGCGCCGCGATACTCCGCCCCTTACGGCACTGGAGCAGTCCAAACTGGCCGGTCAGGGTCAGATGCATCCCCACGACGGTCTGGTCCAGCTGCGCGATATCGAATCGGGTCAACCCGTTCTCGTCCATGCCGGCACCACCGCGTGGAATTCGTGGCGCCGCCGCTGGATCCTGGTGGCCGTGCAATGGGGAGGCACATCCAACCTCGGTGAGGTCTGGTACAGCGAGGCGGAGAGTCCGCTCGGACCGTGGGCCTGGGCCCGCAAGATTGTCACCCATCAGCGCTACAGCTTTTACAACCCCCGGCATCATCCCCTCTTCGATGAACAGGGGGGACGACGGATCTATTTTGAAGGAACGTACGCGGCGACCTTTTCGGGGAATTCCAATCCAACTCCGCGGTACGACTACAACCAGATGATGTATCGTCTCGACCTCGATCATCCCGGTCTGGCAGTGCCCGTGGCGATTGGTCCTCGCGGGGGGGATGGCTCCCCGGCCGTCAAACTCGGAAAGCTCCGGCCCCGTTCGTGGCACCTCGAGAATTCCTCCTCCGGCGAGGAGGGCGAATCTCTGCCTCAAATCTGGCGCGGCATTCCGTTCTTCGCTCCCGATCAGCCGGGGACGCACCTGTTGCCGGTGGTCTTGCAAAAACAGACAGCAGGGGATGAGAAATGGGAGGTCAAACCGGAGCTCTCCGAGACGGCCCAGCCCTGCTTTTATGTCTGGCGAGGGGCCAATCCGCCACCAAAGTCTACGGTGGAACTCTGGCAGTTCCGCCATCCCGAGCGGGGCTGGGTCTGGGAACTGCGGCCCAGTGCCGAGGCCACAGCGCCTCCAGCAGGGCCCCCGGGAGAGTACCTGGGTCGGGTCTGGCCCAATCCTTGGCAGTCACCGCAAGCTACCCAATCGGAACAGATTCCCGCCCCCTGAGGTTTGAATTGGGAACCGCGTTGTCCCATCGCGCAACAAAACTGGACATCAAGGTCTGCCGTACAGGGGACATTGAGCCCCAGGGCTGACATTGATCAGAAAAGATGCTATCCCTTCTTGCGGTTTCTGCCGACGCCATGGAATCCCTGTCACCCCGGGGGTTTCGTGATGTTTCAGAGACCAGCGGTCCGTGAATCGGGTCCAGTTCTGGCACCCATGCGGATGCAGCGATCACTCAACCAGAGACTGAATCAGCAGGGAGGCCGACGATGGGTGTTCCTCTTTCCCAGATGTGGACCGTGGCGTCCTATGTCCTGGGACAAAAACTCCGGGGCAACAAACGGTTCCCCGTGGTGTTGATGCTGGAACCCTTGTTCCGTTGCAACCTGGCCTGTGCCGGATGTGGCAAGATCCAGTATCCGGCCGACATTCTGAAACGGCACCTCAGTCCCGAGCAATGCTTTCGCGCGGTCGAGGAATGCGGCGCACCCATCGTGTCGATTCCGGGGGGTGAACCGCTGTTGCACCCGCAGATCGATGAAATTGTGGCCGGTCTGGTGGCCCGCAAGAAGTACATCTATCTCTGCACCAACGCCCTGCTGCTGGAAAAACACCTGCATCGGTTCCAGCCTTCGAAGTATCTCTCGTTCTCTGTCCATCTCGATGGCCCCCGCGAAGAACATGACCACGCCGTCTGCCGGGACGGCACTTACGAAATCGCCCTGTCGGCCATCCAGAAGGCGCTGGCAGCCGGTTTTCGGGTCACCACCAACACAACCCTGTTCGATACCGCCGATCCCCAGCGGTTCGGCCCGTTTTTCGACAAGCTGATGGCGCTGGGAGTGGAGGGGATGATGATTTCCCCCGGCTACAGCTACGAGAAGGCTCCCGACCAGGAACACTTCCTGAAGCGCCGTGGGACGATCAACCTGTTCCAGCGGTTGTTCGCCGGCGCGCCCCGCCGCTGGAAGTTCAACCAATCCCCCCTCTTCCTGCTGTTCCTGCAGGGGCGGTACGACCTCGACTGCACCCCCTGGGGCAATCCCACCTACAACCTCTTCGGCTGGCAGAAGCCCTGCTACCTGATGCAGGAGGGGTATGCCGCCACCTATCAGGAACTGCTCGATTCCACCGAATGGTCGCACTACGGTCGGGCCAGCGGGAATCCCAAGTGTGCAGACTGCATGGTTCACAGTGGCTATGAGCCGACGGCGGTCTCCGAGACCTTTGGCACCCTGCGCGGTTTCCTGACGACCGTGAAGGCGACGCTGTTTGGGACGTCGGGCCCCCGGCTGCCCACCCCACCGGCGATCGAGGTTCGGCCTGAAGAGCGGCTGCCGGTGGGACTTCCCGAATCGCCGGCCCGGGAACGCCAACTCGCGGCCGCCGATCTGCCGATTGTCCAACTCGATCGCTGACCAGCTCCGGGGAGACAGGGATGCCGAACTCGCTCCTGGAGATTCCCGAGCTTTCCCGGCTGGAAACCGGACAGGGGCTGATTCGCATCCCGGACCAGCAGGATGTCCCGTTCACCTCGCGGGTCCGGTCGCTGGTCGATACAGCGGAGTTCCGCAGACTGGCTCAGATCAGCCAGTTGGGCCTGGTCTCGCGCATCTATCCCGGCGCGATGCACACCCGCTTCGAGCACGCCCTGGGAGTCTTCCACAACGCCCTCCGCTACCTCGCGCAGCTGGCCCGCGATCCCCGCTTCCGGGAACGGGTCGACCGACACACGGCCGAGTTGCTGCTCTGCTCGGCCCTGCTGCACGATCTCGGCCATTGGCCGTTCGCCCATCCCATCGAAGACATGGGGCTGGCCGAACTCCCCGCGCACGAATCGCACGCGGCCGAGTTTCTGGCCCCTCACCGCGAGTTGGCAAAAATCCTCCGCTCGGAATGGCAGGTGGAGCCCGAGGAGGTGCTCGATGTGCTTTCAGCCCGCACCGATTCGCTCCCCCTGCGGTTGATCCGCTCGATCCTGTCGGGCCCCATCGACATCGACAAGATGGACTACCTCGAGCGGGACAGTCTGCACTGCGGCGTCCCTTATGGCCGCAACTACGACAAAAACCGGCTGATCCAGTCGTTGGTGCTGAATGCCGCGGGGGACGGCTTGGCCCTCTCGTACAAAGGGAAGACGGCCGCTGAACTGATGGTGTTCGCCCGCTATGTGATGTTCGGAGAAGTCTACTGGCATCACGCCGTCCGGGCGGCGACCTGTATGTTCGCCCGGGGATTCTATGAAATCCGCCACCGTTTGAAGCTGCGAACGCTGCTGCTGGGGACCGAAGCGGAAGTGATTGCCACGCTGCGAGAAGAGTCCCGGGGGACCACGGCGGAACCGCTGTTCGAGGGAATCTTCGGCCCCCGGCGTCAGATCCACAAACGGGTCTTCGAGGCAACTCCGCACCAACAGTCCGAACTTTACAAGCGTCTTTCCCGGCGTCCTTTTGAATTCCTCGTCCGGTGCAGTGAGCGCATCGCCGAGGCGCTCAGCCCGCTGGTGGGGCGCCGGCTGCAGCCGTGCGAAATCCTGATCGATGCCCCCCCCAGACACCGGGAAGTGGAATTCAAGGTCGACATCTTTTTCCCGAAAGAAGGTTGCTATCGCCCCCTGCAGGAAGTGAGCCCGGTCGTGCGGGCCCTCGCGGGAACCCAGTTTGACGACTACGTCAAACGGGTCCGGTTGTTCGCCCCCCCCGATGTCGCGGGAGCGATGGCCGACCAGCCGGAATGGATCACCTGCCTCACCGAGGCCATCGACGGTCTGAACACCTGAATCCAGCCAAGATTCTCAGGGAAATCGGTCGATAACATTCGCAGCGAAGTGAGATCTCACGATCGGGAAATCGTTGCGTGAGACCGCTTGACACCTGAAAGCGACCAGAACTAGGATTCGTCGGAACAGCAGGCCGCGACTGTACGCGGCCCCAGCACAAGAGAAGAGGTGGATTGTCATGGCCCATGTCGTTGCGGAACCTTGCTTCGGTTGCAAGTACACCGATTGTGTCGTTGTGTGCCCCGTGGAATGTTTCTACGAGGGTGAGCAGATGGTGTACATCCATCCCGAGGAGTGCATCGACTGCGAAGCGTGTGTTCCGGAATGTCCGGTGGAAGCCATTTTTCACGAAGACAATCTCTCGGAAGACTGGAAGCCCTACAAGGATCTGAACGCCGAGATGGCTCCCGCGTGCCCGGTCATCAAGGAAAAGAAGGACCCTCTGGTCAAGCCTGAATAGTTCCTGTTGCGGGCTCAACTCCCCTGAGCCTTGCCCAGTGAAACAGATTGGCAACCCCGGTTCTCCTGGAACCGGGGTTGTTTTTTTGGTACGCCGGCAGGTTGATCGCAGTGCGGGAGCAGGCAGCCTCGGCAATCAGCCCCTCGCCCGTCGCGTCAAGGGCCCAAGGGAGGCTGTTGGGTTGCGAACTCCGCAATCCGAACCGCCAACCGCCGGACATGCCAGCCACTGGCGCGAAACTCCTCCACCAGGCGATCCTGAGTTCCCGGTCCCCACGCCGCCGGAGCCTGCTGTACCAGATGCTGAAACAACTGCTGGGTGAATGCCGCCGTTACCTCGGGACTGGTTACCAGAAACTCGGCCAGTTGGCGACTCCCCTGGAACGGCACAACCTCCCCGGTCCGCGACGTGTAGGTTCCCTCTGCGTTCACAGGCCGCCCCCGATCCTCCCGACGAAACCGACCGATCGCGTCGAAGTTTTCGAGGGCGAAACCCAGCGGATTGATCAGCGCATGACAGGCCGCACACGCCTCCGGTGAGGTCTGCAGCAAGACCCGCTCACGGGTCGACAAATCGGGCTGGACCTCGATGGGAAGCGGAGTGACCGCTTCCGGAGGGGGTTTGAGCAGTCGCCCCAGAACACCCCGCGCCAAAAAAACCCCACGATGAATCGGGGAACTCTCATCGGTCCGGGCCAGCCGCGTCATCAGGTAGGGATGCGTCACGACGCCGGCCCGTTGCTCACCCCGGCGAACTACAGGTTCAAACTCACTCCCGGCAGGCAGTTCCTCCCCGTACCAGCGCGACAACCGGTCATTCAGCCACAGCTCTTCGCCACTCAGCAACTGCCGGAAATCACTCGCTTCCGACCAGACCACCGCATCCCAGAACAACTCCAGCGATGTGCGCAGATCGCTCAGCAGCGAGTCGTCATATCCTGGGAAGAGATTCTGGTCTTTGACCACCTCCAACGGCAGGTCGGCTTTCAGCCAGACGAACACAAACTCCCGCAATTTGGTCCGTCCCCGGGGATCGGCCAGCATTCGCTCGGCCTGCGCCCGCCGCTGTTCCTCCGTTGCCAATTCGCCGCGTGCGGCCGCTCCGCGCAGCAGGTCATCAGGAATGGAATCCCACAGCGCCCATGCCAACCGGGCCGCCACGTCCCAATCATCTCCGACGGGGCGAAACTCGTGGTACAGAAACTGGGGAAACTTGAGGACGCGCAGCACCGACTGCCGCACCGCCTGATCCGCATCGGACGCGGTGGCGAAGGGACGACTCACGAGAATCTCACGTTGACTGGCCGAAATCGGCCGCCGGAAGGCGCGTTCGGCGAATCGCACACAGAACTCCTCCAGCTTCGCCCGTCGATCTTCGGCATCCTCCTTCGTCCCAGCGAGGGTGTCGAGATGCGAGAGTATGTAGTCGGCCGTCTCAAGCGCCGCCGCCGTCGTGGCCTGCTCCCACCCCTTGGAGACCGCATTGCCACGTTCCCATCCGAAGCTGCGATCGTCCGGAGGGAACGATGTCGCACAGACAAACGACTCCGGGGGCCTCGCCTGACTCAACACACGGGACGGTACGACGGCAACCGACTGCTCATCCGGCCGTCGCCACAAGAGCGTCATGCTTGAGGGCTGCGACTCCTGCTTCTTTTGTTTGGCCGAGTCATCGACCCCCTGCTTCCCTTTGGTGTATTCCACCCGCAACGGATACGGTCGGCCCGCCAGCAGGAAAATCGTTCCACGGTACTCGGTCTCAGCCCCCGATTTGACCCAGGCATCAATCAGCGGAGTGGCGTTGCCGTTCAACCAGAGCCGGGCGGCATGCTCGGTCCGGATCACAAACTCATACTCCCCGGTCACCGGGGCCCACAGCGCCCCTTCCCACCGGATCGAGAACTCCTGCGGCTCAGTGATCTCGGGAACCGGGGCGGCGGTACCGAAGTCAAACGCAATCCGGGGATCGCTCCGCTTCAGCACACTCTCTTTCTCTCCCGCGAGCCGGCGTCCCTGGAAATACAACCCTTTCAGACCAGGTTCTCCACGCTCGGGCAATGCGGGGCCAAAACTCCCCACCAGATCGGCCACGGCGTACCGATACTGGCGAGCCGTCAGCCGGGACAGCTCGACCCGCGGAGGCCGCAGCCGCTCGCGCGCCACCGGCGAATAAAACGCCTCGTGGATGTAGGCCGCCACATCCCGCGCCTGCTCCTGCGTCAGGCTGCCGGGATCGTCCTCGGGCATGGTGCGCTGGATCAAACGGGCCAGTTCACCAACCGAGAGATCTCCCTCCAGTGCCCGTTTCCGGTCTCCCGACCCTTCCCCCTGCATTCCATGACAACCCAGGCAGACCCGGGCGTACAACGCGCGCCCCGCTTCCACCTCCCCCGCGGCCAGGGGCGTCACCCAACCGATCGCACCCACCAGGAAGAGAACCACCAGTGCGGTGCGCATCAGCAAACCCCAACAAGCCCCCAGTGGCGGTCGTGGCCAGCGACCAGCCCAGCCCAGATCAGATCCCCGATCCTTTCGTAGTGAATGTGGCGGAAGGCTCATGAGGATCGCTTCAATCAACGGGTGCCAAAACAGTACAGGTTCTGTTTGCCTCGAATCAGCAGCCGGCCATCGACCACGGCGGGGCTGGCAATCACCGAATCGTCGAGCTGGTTGGTCGCCAGCAGTTCGAATTGCTTCGCGGCGCTGAACACGAAGACCGTGCCGTTCTCAGCCGCCGCATAAATCCGACCGGCCGCCATCACCGGAGACGAGTAGAAGGTTCCCTCACCCAGACGCCTGGACCAGACCTGTTCTCCCGTCTTCCCCACGTAACACGCGGCGACTCCGGCATCATTCACAAAATAGATGTGTTCTCCCCGGGTCAACATACAGGGAACATACGGAAACAGCTTGTGGGTTTCCCACGCCAGGTTGGTCTCGGTGACATCCCCCTGGCCGGACAACTTCACCGCCGCCACCTGGCGATCCCCCGGACCATTCCCCCCGCTGAAGACCACCAGGCCATCGATCACCACGGGGGAACCGACCGCCCGCAACTGTTTGGTGTTCGACTTCCACACCCATTTCCACGTCTCCGAGCCGCTGCGCAGATCATAGGTGGCTGCCCCGGGGGTTCCGGCAATCAGAATCTCGGGAATTCCCGCCACCCGCTCCACCAGCACGGGAGTGGCATAATTGGCCCGGGTCGGAGTGCGGGGCGTTTTCCAGATCACGGCCCCCGTCTCGGCATCCAACGCCACGATCTCGGCGGTGCCATCCTGATCATTCGAAAGAATCACCTTGCCATCGACCAGAATGGGCGAATGACCGGCGCCATGCTGGCTCGTGAAGCTGCCCAGCCGGTGTGACCACTGCGGCTCTCCATCCAGCGAGAAGGCATGCACCGAGATCTCGGTTCCATCCCAGAACGGCATCACCACCCGACGCTCATCGGCCGCCCCGGTGCACGACGCCAGACTGCTCTTGGCGTGGGTATGGGCCGACTTCGCCGTGATGGCGCGGGCCCACAGCTCCTTCCCATCGGCCAGCGACAGGCACCGCAGCCGGCGTTCGCTCCCATCTTCATTGGCGGTCTGCAGAAAGATCCGCCCCTGCGAAACGATCGGCGACGAATTTCCCGATGCGAGCGGCACCTTCCAGAGCAGGTTGTCCTGCTCACCAAACTGCACCGGGACACCGGCGTCCTCCACAGAGCCGGTCCCATTGGGCCCCCGGAAGCGATTCCAGTCCGCCGCTCCCCCAACGCTGCCCAGAGCACTCGACAGAAGGCAGCAAAGAGCAATCCAAGGAATCTGGCGGGGCATGACGACGCTCCTCGTTTGAAAGGGAGGTGGACAACATCCGCGGCCCCACGGGAAGCGGCTCCCGTCCCTCCGTGGCCCCGGCGCGGAATGGCGATCCGGGAACGCCGCTTCTGCCGTTATAAAGCCCCCCCTCACTGAAAGAAAGTCCCGGGGGATTGCGACCCCGCCACCCAGTTGACAGAATCGCGGCACCTCTCCGGTGGAAGGAGTGTGTCACCGGACGCTTCCCCGGATTTCCCCCCCAAGACGAAAGACTGGCGCAATGCGTGTTGTGACGTTTGGCGAAGTGATGCTCCGTTTGGCTCCCGAGGAGTTTCTGCGGCTGTCGCAGGTCTTGCCCGGACGTCTGGAGGCGACGTTTGGCGGGGGGGAGGTGAATGTGGCCGTCTCCGTCGCCCTGCAGGGGGGAGAATCGGCCTATGCCACCGTCCTTCCCGACAATCCCCTCACCGATGCCTTCGTCTCGGAAATCCGTCGCCTGGGGGTCGACCATCGCCTCGTCCAGCGCAGTCCCAAAGGTCGCTTCGGGGTCTACTTTGTCGAGACCGGCGCCAACCAGCGCGCGGGAACCGTAACCTACGACCGGGACGCCAGCTGCATCTCGCTCGCCGGTCCGGAGACGTACGACTGGAAGAAAATCCTCGACGGAGCCACCTGGTTTCACATCACCGGAATCACCCCGGCCATCAGCGAACAGGCGGCACAGGCGGCGCTCGAGGCGGTCCGCCAGGCTTCGCAGCGCGGAATTCCTGTCTCGTGCGATCTCAATTTCCGTAAGAAACTCTGGCGTTGGCAGGCGGGGAAGACCCCTGTCGAACTGGCCCGCCAGACAATGCGCGAACTCGTAAAATACGTCGACCTCGTCATTGCCAATGAAGAAGATGCCGACATGTGCCTCGGGATCCAGGCCCCCCACAGCAATGTGGAGGCGGGCGAGATTTCGCTCGAGGGGTACGGGCAGGTCGCCCGCGAGATTGTCCGCCAGTTCCGCAATGTGAAACGGGTCGCGATCACCCTGCGCGAGAGCATTTCGGCCAGCCACAACAACTGGGGGGGCATCTTCTACCACGCCGCCTCCGACTCGGTGCACTGTGCTCCGGTCAATGCCGCCGGCCAGTACGAGCCGTATGAGATCCGCAACATTGTCGACCGGGTGGGAGCCGGCGACTCGTTCGCGGGTGGTCTGATTTTCGCCCTCAACACCCCGGGCCTCAGCGAGCCCTCCCAGGCCATCGCCTACGCCGTGGCCGCCAGCTGTCTCAAGCACAGCATCAAGGGAGACTTCAATCATTCCAGCCGCTCGGAAATTGAAGGCTTGATGAAGGGGGGAGGCTCGGGACGAGTGCAGAGGTGAACTGAATGCCCCGGCGATCGCGGAAGACCCAGGATCTGGCCACGTGGCTGGGGACCTCGCAGACCCCCTTGTTCGTGCTTGACGCGGAACGCCGGATCCGGGTGTTCAACGCGGGACTGCAGGCACTCACCGGCTGGTCCGCCGCCGATGTCGTGGGGGAAGTGTGCCGGTACGCACCCGAAGCCCCCGGTCAAACCGGGGCCGCCCTCGCCGCCAGCCTCTGCCCTCCGCCGGAGGTCTTCCAGGGGGCCGAGCGGGTGGTCCCAGGCCAGATCCTCACCGCTGCGGGCGAGCGGCTGTCACGGTCGCTCCATTGTTTTCCCCTCCGCGATTCCGAACTGGGAATCACCGGGGTCCTGGGGCTGGTGGGGCCTCCGCTGCCCCCTGCCGAACTGGAATCGACCCCCATGGCAGTGCGGCTCCATGCCGAGCTGGCGTCGCTGCGCAGCTCGCAGCGGCAGCGATTTGGATCGCACACCATCGTCGCGGTCAGCCGCCCCATGCGGCGGGTGCTGGCCCAGGTGCAACTGGCCATTCCCACCCACAGTTCCGTGCTGCTTCAGGGGGAACCGGGAACCGGACGCGAGCACCTCTCGCGCGTCATCCACTTCGCCGGCCCGGGAGCCAGTCGCTGGTATGTCCCTCTCGACTGCCAACGGCTGACGGCGGGAGAACTCGAGCGGGTGCTGACCCGCTTGCTGGAAGTCCACGCGGGAACAGCCTCCGCAGGAGGTACTTCTCTTCCCGGAACGCTTTACCTGGCGGACATTGATCACCTGCCGCGCGATCTGCAGCAGCGCATTTGCCGTCTCTGTCTGCCCGTCGTCGACCGGGATCTGCCCCCCCAGATCCGCATCCTGGCATCCACCACCCGCCCCTGGAAAGAACTGGTGGCCCAAGAGCGATTGCTGGACGAACTGGCGCTCCACCTCACCCCCCTGGTGATCGAGCTTCCCCCCCTGCGAGAGCGACGAGAAGACATTCCCCTGCTGGCCCAGCACATCCTCGAAGAGTGCAATCGCCTCTCGTCCCAGGAGGTCTCCGGGCTGACGGACGAGGCCCTGCAACTTCTGCAGGCTTGGCCCTGGCCGCGCCACATCGACGAACTGGGGGAGGTGTTGCGGGGGGCCCATACCTCCGCCACGGCCCCGCTTCTGGGGGTCAACGACCTGCCGGCACGCCTGCGGACCCCGCCCGAGGCGATCACCCCTCCCGCACAGCACCCGCAACTCAACCTCGACCAGATCCTCATCGAAGCCGAACGCCGCGTCATCTCCCTTGCCCTCCAGCGCAGCCGACAGAATCGGACGAAAGCTGCCGCTCTGCTGGGAATTCACCGCACCCGCCTCATTCGGCGACTCGAGGTGCTGGGGCTGGCGGCCCCGGGCACGACCTCAGCCATCAACCTCCCGCAGTCCGGGACCGAATCCGGAGGAGACGACGATCAGGAGTTGGCCCCATAAGACGAGACAGAAGTCTCTTCAGGGTAAACCGCCGCCGCATCGTCCGCGCGATGTCGGCACCCACAGTGAACTCATCAGTGCCAGCGCTCGGATCCGACCGTGGCCTGCAACCCGAAATCCATCATCCGGCCGTGATGGTGTCGTGCCGAGAGCGACGGTTCACACCCCGCCCCGCCCCCTGCGGGCCAAATCGACTTCGCCCCGACCAGTCCTCCTGCCCGACTACCCTTCCTCGGGAGCTGACTCTTCGGCGGGCTCTTCCTCAGCCGCAGACCGGGCTTTGACCAACACCACGCGATTGCCCCGACCGAAATATTCAATCGAGGTCATAAACGCCCGCATCAGGTGAATACCACGTCCGCAGGGGCGTTCCAGGTTTTCGTCGGCGGTTGGATCGGGAACATCCCCCGGATCAAACCCCTCCCCTTCATCCTCAATCTCGATCACCACCTGCACATCGTCAACACACCACTGCACCCGCACGTTCTTGGCGGGGTCCAGACGGTTGCCATGCTTGATGGCATTCACGAGCGCCTCTTCGAGGGCCAGTCGGACCCCGAACAGATCCTGATCGCCAAACTGCAGATCCTCCAGTTGCCGGAGGATCTGTTCCTGCAATGCCTGACCCGCCACCGTGTCGCTGGGGATCGTCACTTCCGCTTTGACTGGCTGGCCTGTGGTCACGGGAATGGCCCGAATCAGGAACAAAACGCACGACTGTCTCTCGGTGAACTCCACTGCCATTGCGGTGAAGTCCAGGTCGACCGGCGGTTCAATTCGTGGAGGAATGCCTGCCAGGACATTCTTCTCCATCAGTTGGGCCGCAGTTGGGGCGACATCACTCATCACTGCGGCGTTCACCAGCCACCCACCACCCGGGGAAAACCATCCCCCAATTCCCCCTGGGCCCCAGATCGTGCTCACTGACTGAGATCGTTCTCCCAGTCGACATGAACGCAATACTAGAAACCCGCCAACGCCTTTTCACGCGTCTCGAAAATCTTGAACAGTTTGTCGAGCTTGGTGATCTTGAACACCTCGAGGATGTCCTTGCGAATCGTGCAGAGCCGCAACTCTCCCTTGTCGGCCTTCACCTTCTTGTCGAGGGTGATCAGCTTGCCCAAAGCCGCACTCGACAGATACTCCACCGTCGCGAAGTCCAGCACGATCTTCTTGCGGTGATCGTCGTCAATCAGGCTGAACAACTGATTCGCGATGATCTGGATGTTGGTCTCATCCAGAATCTTCTTGTCGGTGAACTTGGCCACCGTGACGCCATTCACCTCTTCCACGTCAATCTTGCGAGTCGACATCGTGCTCTTAAGCCCTTCTGCGTCTTGATGAAAAGGAGAAACCAACCCCTTTTGTACAGTCATCTTCCGCCCTGTCCCCGGCCCTGTCAAGCCCCCGCGAACCGCTCGCGACGCACCTGACAATCCCCATCCCCGCAGCATATCTTCATCGTCCCAGCCCCTCTTTCCCGACTCGCTCCTCCCGGCGGCTCACCCCAACCCGATCCACATGCCACTCCTCATCGGACTCGATGAAGCAGGATATGGTCCGAACCTCGGCCCCCTGCTGATCGCCGCCACCGTCTGGGAAGTTCCCACCGACCCCACCCGCTGCGACTTGCACACCGAATTCGCCGGTATTGTCCGCCGCCCCGACGAAGCCCAGCCCCACGCCATCACGGTGGGAGACTCCAAACAGGTCTACAGCGCGGGCCACGGACTCGCGGCACTCGAAGCCCCGTTGTGGCACGCCCTGGCCCTGCTCTCCTCTCCAGACACGGCCCCCCCCGCCTCATGGAACGATTTGCTGCAGACGGTTTTGCGGGGCCCCGCTCCCGATCCAGCCCGGGAACCCTGGTACGCCGCGGGACTCCCCCTTCCAACCGACCCGGCGTCGCATCACCTGCCCCGGCTTGGCGACTGGCGGGCCCGATGTGCCGAGCGCGGCATCCACCTGCGCCAGCTTGCCGTCGACCTCGTCTCCCCCAGCCGCTTCAACGCCCTCAACCGGCAGACCGGCAGCAAGGGGCGGTCACTTTCTGAATTGTCACTGCAGTTGGTGGCCCGCTGCGTGTCCCAACTTCCCGAGTCCCACTCCCCAGTCCTTGTTCTGGCCGACAAGCATGGCGGACGCAATCGCTACCACGATTTTCTTCCGATTGTGGTGGGCGACACCTTTATTTCCTGCCTCGAAGAGTCGGCCCGAATCAGCCGGTACCGTGCAGGCCGTTTCGAGTTCCGGTTCCAGACCCAGTCCGAACGGCATCTCCCCACCGCGCTCGCCTCGATGCTCGCGAAATACCTGCGGGAACTGGCCATGCGGCAGTTCAACGCCTGGTGGCAGGCCCAGGTCCCGAACCTGAAATCCACCGCCGGCTACCCCGTCGATGCCGCCCGCTTCCGCCGCGACATTGCCGTGCGGCAGGGGGAACTCGGCATTTCGGATGACATCCTCTGGCGCGAGAAATAGGTCAGAAGCCCGGGGACTTCCTCCCCTTTCTTCCGCCAGCGACCTCGGCCAAACTATTTCCCGGCGGCGGTCGCGCCCCGGGTCAGGTCGGCGGTCAGTCGTGCCACCGCAGATTGATGTCGCGCCAGAACCTCGGCCGCCTGCTTGGCCGCCGCGGTCGCCCCTTCGATCGCCTTCAGCATCTCGGGGGTGGGATTCATCTCGGCCACCGCTTTGTCGGCCGCCGCCTTCAAGCCGGGCAAGCCATCGACCGTGGCCTTGTGCTTGGCCTGCAGGTCAGCCAGCTGCTTGTCGGCAGCCGCTTTGTTTCCCACAGCCGCTTCGGCCGCCTTCGTCGCGGTGGCGAGGTCTTTGTCCTGGGCTTCGACCGCTTTGCGGCCCGCTTCAACAGCCGCTGCGTCATTGGCCTTCTCAGCCGCTTCCAGATCGGCCTTGGCCTTGGTCAGCTGGGCTGTAATGGTCGCCACCGCCGTCTCGGCCGCCTTCACCAACTCGGCCTTCGCGGGCAATTCACCCTCGACCTTCTTGATCTCCGCCGCCAGCACCGGAACCGAAGCCTCGGCATCGGCATGCGCCTTCACCGCCGCCTTGGCAGCCTCTTGCTTGTCGGTCACCTGCTTCTGCAGCGCGGCCAGTTGATCGGCCGTTGCCTTGGCCGGGGCTTCGGCCGCCGCCAGGGCCGCCTTCGCCGCCTCCAGCCGCACCGTCACCGGCCCAGGATTCGTGACCAGACTCCCCAGTTCCGCGCCGTTGGCTGCGGCGAACACCTTCACCGTGCCGGTCCAGTCTCCGGCCAGCACCAGCCCCAGCGGTTCCGAGAACGTCGTCTTCAATCCCAGATCCGGCAACGCCGCCAGTGCGAGTTGTTGGGCTCCGTTTTGATCCCAGATCTTCGTCACGCGGTCGCGGCCCGTCGACACCAGCCGCCCGTCACGCAGGAAGGTCACCGAGGCGGCCCCCGCCCCGTGCGCTCCCCACGACTTCACCTGGGTCCCATTGGTCATCTCCCACAGCCGCACAGTGGTGTCTTCACTGCTCGTAGCCAACACGTTGGAGTCGACCCGCCAGTTGACCGATGTAACCGCCGCTCCATGTCCGTTGAGGGTGTAGAACTCACGCCCCGTATTCGCCTCCCACACCACCAGCCCGTTGCTGCGATCACCCGTCGCCAACAGCACCCCATCGGGGCTGAACTCCACGGTGGTGATCCAGTCGGTGTGCTTTTTCATCTCATACTGCAGTTCGCCATCGGCAGTCGAATAGATCCGCACCATCTTGCGGGGGCCCCCCAGGGCAATCTGGCTGTGATCGGGCGAAATGTCGGCTCCCAGGACCACCTCGGTCTCACTGCCGATTTCAAACGCCCGGTTCCCCGTCTTCACATCGAAGACCACCACCCGCCCCGACTGACCACCCCGCCCCCCCGCCGCCAGCAGCAGCGATCCATTGCGGCTGAACCGCAGCACATGCACAGTCCCCTCGGGAAACGGCAAGGCCCCCGCCAGCGTGAAGTTCGTCAGATCGTACAGCAGCACCTGCTGGTGACCGGCCACCGCGGCGAGCGGTGCCCAGGGACTGGCTGCCAGAGCGGTCACGGCGTTCCCCCGCTTCGAGACCAGCAGCGGTTCGGTCCCGAGATTCTCGGGCATCGCCGGAGGCCCCTCCGGTTTGTCTGTCGAGACCGCGGTCGTCGACAGGGCGAACGACGCCTTCTTCTTGGCCTTCACCACGCTGTCTTTGTTCTCGAGCGCCCCCCCCTCGATCCACTTGCGAATCGTCGTCAGGAACTCGTCCGACATCTTCGGCTCTTTCGGAGGCATCGCCGGCTGCTCCTTGTGCGACACGAGGTCGTACAGCCGGCTGGCGTCCACATCCCCCGCTTCCACCACCGCTCCCGAAGCCCCCCCCTGCATGGTGGCGCCGTAACTCTCGAGCACCAGCCCACCCTTCGCTTCACCGGCACTGTGGCAGGTGCCGCACTTGGCGCGGAAGATCGGCACCACGTGATCGACGAAGGTGATCTTCTCGGCCGGCTTCTCCTCGGCCCACGCCGTGGAACAGGTCAGTCCCAACAGGAACAGGCAGAGCAGGCGAGTCAGACGGAATGCAATCATGATCGACACAACTTCGTGGAATTCGGCAACGGCGGACACGCAATGCCAACCGCAGGATTCAGCTGGAGAAAACGGACCGGCAGGAAAAACGCTCCCCGCCAAACCGGGTTCGCATCAGTGGTTGAACAGGAACTCGCGGCTGTTGAGCAATGACCAGAACAGGTCATCCAGCACCGGTTTCGGGTCGGCCCCCGCCGGGAAGAGGGGCTGGAACGCCGCCACTTCCTCAGCCGTCGGCTTGCGACCCACGCAGGCCACATAGAGCCGCTCGACAATCTGCAGCGGCTCGACCTTCTCACCCAGCCACTTGGCGATCAGCCCCCCCTGCTGGATCTTTCCATTGACGGTATCGCCATTCAGCAGGTGCAGTGCCTGCGACAGCGTTGGCTCCATCTTCACTTCACAGCTGCAAACCGTTTCGCGGTTCGCCCGGCCAAACGTCGTCAGGAAGTAGGTCGAGGTGTTCCCGTCGACAATCTGCACCGCCCGGGCTCCCACCGGCAATCCGGGGAACTTGTCCTTCGTGCCGGTCACCTGGCTGATGCAGTCGAGCAGAGACTCGGCCTTCAACCGCCGCAGGTTCGCATGGGCGAAGTTCTTCTCGTCGGTCTTGTTGCTCTCGTTACGGGCTGTCGAACGCTGGTAGGCGTCGCTGCGGCAGATGTCGCGGACCAACTGCTTGAAGTTGTAATTCGACTCGGTGAACCGCTTCGACAATTCGGCCAGCAACTCCGGATTCACCGCCGGATTGCTGATCCGCACGTCGTCGACCTGATCGATAATTCCCCGGCCGAAGAAGTGGGCCCACACCCGGTTGGTGAAGTTCTGGGCGAAATACGGATTCTCGGGCGATGCCAGCCAGTTGGCCATCACGACCCGACGGTCCTGCCCCTTCAGATCGGGCTGCGCTCCGCCGAGAAACTTCGGAGGCATCTGGCGCCCACCCACCGGATGTGCCACCTCTCCTCCGCCGCTGTTGAAGATGATCGCCTCGCGGTAGTCCTCGCCCCCCTTGCGGCCAATTTGCGAGAAGAACGCGGCAAAGCTGTAGTAATCATCCATCGTCCAGCGGTCGAACGGATGGTTGTGGCACTGGGCACACTGGATCCGCATTCCCATGAAGACCTGGGCCACGTTCTCGGCCACCTTCAGGATGTCGGTCTCGTTCTGGTAGTAGTTCGTCTGGGGCACCTTGAACGTGCCGCCACTCGCCGACAACAACTCCTGCACCATCTTGTCGAGCGGCACGTTCCGGCCAATCTGGTCAGCCAGCCAGTTGTAATACAGCAGGGCCGCCTTCGGACTGATCACGTTGTTCGACCGGATCATCAGCCATTCGGCCCAGTACTGCACCCAGATCTCGGTGAACTCCTTGCGCTCCAGCAGCTCATCAATCAGTTTCTGCCGCTTCTGCGGATCGGGGCTCGGAACAAACCGCTGGTAGTCCTCGGTCGTCGGCAGCGTTCCGGTCAGGTCGAGGTAAACCCGCCGCAGGAACGTCTCATCGTCACACACCGCCGAAGGGGCCATCCGCAGCTTCTGCAGCTTGGCGTTCACCAGTTCGTCAACGTAGTTCACCGGCGTCTGCGGGGGGAACGAAAACTTCAGTCCCTTGGGCAGCACGATGTACTGCGAGCCGACGGTGTGCGTCGCAAAGCGGGCCATGATGTAGGCCTCACCCCGCTGACCGGCCGTCACCGATCCCTCGGGATTGATGGTCGCCACACTGTCGTCGTTCGACAAAAACAGCGACAGTGACGTCACGTCCCGCGTGGTCCCGTCGCTGTACTTCGCGATCACCGTCACCTGCTGCTTTTCCCCCTCACCATCCAGCACCGCCTGGGTGGGATAGATCGCGATGCTCGTGCAGGTCGGAACCGTGGGAGGATCATTCGGGCAGTTGGCGTCGATCCACCGCTCCAGTTCCTTGCAGATCTCGCTGTCCGCGGTGAAGCGCTTGCCCCCGGTATGGGGCACCGCCCCCACGGCTTTCTCGATCAACAGGCTCTTCGAGGGGACCGCCAGATCGAGCCGCCGTCCCGACAGTTCCCGCGTCAGCCGGTAGTGGTCTCCCTCGGGGTCATACCCGAACAGCGACAACCGGAACCCATCCTTGCCGCGGGCCGCCCCATGGCAGCTCCCGGTGTTGCAGCCGGTCTTCATGAAGATTGGCATCACGTCCAATCGGAAGGAGATGTCGCGGTTCTCGGCCGCCTTCGTCACCTTCACCGGCACCGCCTGGCTCTTCCCCCCGAACGAGACGGTCAACTGACCTTCTCCGTCGGCGGCAGGATACAGCGTCGCCCCTTCCTGTCGCACCAGGGCCGCGTTCGACAATTGCACCTGCGCCTGCGAGGTGACATCCCGGGTGATCCCATCCGAATACACCGCCTGCACCACCAGCATCTGCCGGGAGCGCGACGTCTCGAGGATGATCTCCGGGGGGTAGACCCGCAGCGAGTCCACTACGGCTTCCTGGGCGATACCCAGGCTGCTGCCCGCGCACAGGATCGCGGCAAACAGGGCCACTGTGGCCTTCAGAATTCGTCGGGAGGCATCCATGGCAGACACACGAGAGGAAACAGTCAACTGGGTCAACGGCTGGGTTCGGTTCCGAACAACGGTCAGCAGATTCATTTCTTCGCCCCTTCCTTCTTCGCCTTGTCCCGCTCCTGCTGCTCGAGCCGCAATTGCTCGAGGCGCGTCAGACGCTTCGGAGGTGGCTGGTCAGGAGTCGCGGCGGGCATCGGGGGAGGTGCAGCCGGCATGGGTTCGTTCTTCTTGGGAGGCAACGGCACATCGATCCTCAGCTTGCCCGTCCCAATATTGTGAATCACCGGCTCTCCATTCTCGGTCACCGTGATCCGGCAGAACAACGCGTTGTGGTTCCCCGCCGGCGACGCGGCCGCGGTCACCACCTTGAACACCAGGTCGGTCGAATCCTTGGTCACTTCCAGGGGAGTGGTCGTGACCTGCGCTGGCAAACCCAGCAGTTCCACCTTGGCATTCCCGGGGAAGTCGGCCTGTTTGGTCATCTTGACCACCACCTCGGTCTCCTTCCCCTGCTCCACCGCCGCCTGGTCGAACGCCAGGGTCATGTACATCTCGGCCACCTTCAGGTCGCAGAACGGCGTGCAGACCATCACGTTCCCCGCACCGGCGTTCGACTCGCCGCGCACCGCGATCTTCCAGGTCGCCAACTCGGCGTTCCCCGCGGCGTTCATTGGAATGACCGCTTCATTCTGTCCCTCGGCAATCGAGATCGAACCACTCGCCCCCAGTCCCGGCGGCACCCACAGCATGTCAATCTTGATCGGCGCCTTGAACCCCTCCTTGCGGGTCGCCACCACCTTCAGCTCCATCTGCCCGTTGCGGACGATGGGCACCTTCGGCTCCACAATCTGGATGGAATACGGCGCCTCTTCGGCGACCGCCACCGGCAGCTTCGACGTCTGCTCGGTCCAGACAGGAATGTTGTTCTGCCCCCGCACCAGCGTCATCGGCTGGTTCACCACCCCCTCCACCTTGAGATTCGGCTGATTGGGGTCATTCAATGATGCGATGACTTCAGCCAGCTTGCCGCTCACCTGGGCATCGGCCGTCGCATGGAAAATCACCGGCACCACGCTCTGCCCGGCGGTCATCCCCGGGGTCTCCATCGTGATCCCCGCAGGCAGGTTCTCGGCCCGCAGCGCCAAAGGCCCGCCAAAGTCGACCCGGCTGGCGGTCAACACCACTCCAAACCGGTTCCCCTTCGGCACCGCCACCGTCGGCTGCACATACTGCACGAACTCAGCCACCCCCAGCGACAGGGCCGGCTTGATCGGTGTCAATTCCACCCGGTACGCGTAGTGGGCCCCACCATTGCCCAGGTGGTCCCGCACCTGCAGCACATAGTCGCCATCGTTCGGCACCCCGAAGCGAATGTAGGCATCGGGCCCTCCGTTGTCGTCATTCGCGGCAATCGCCCCGCCCCCCGCGGCGAACAGCGTCAACACCGGATCCAAGGGCGAACGAATGCTGCGGGCATGCACCCGAATGTCGTACGCTTCCCCCTTCTTGGCGGTGAACCGGAAGCTGTCGGAATCGCCCGGTTTGTCGATCACCCCATTGCACGCGGCCGGAGCCCCGAACCGGGTCGCATTGTCGTGCGTCTCATTCGGTTCCGCTTCGAGCGTGTTCGCCAGGTCCGAGATCCGGAACCAGGTCTTCGACGGCGCGATCCCCCGCTCATCCTTGGCGAACAGGCCAAACGCAGCCGAGGGGGACGAGGGCAGCGTGATTGACTCGGTCTTCTCTCCCAGGGCATCCCCCAGATACTTGACGGTCAGAGCCTCGCCCGGGCGACCGCCGGAGGGAATCACCGCCAGGGGACGCGGAAAGGTCCCCACGTGCACCCGGTAGATGCACGAGCCATTTCCCTGGTACGAACTCTCACGCACCTGGATGTAGTACTTGCCATCCTCGGGGACGACGATCGACGCCGCCCCGTCCTGCCAGACGAGAGCGTTGTCATCACTCGAAGCCAGCTCAAACCGGGCCGAGTTCAGAATCGCCACATACGGATCGAAGAACGTGATGCCCAGGCGAATCCCCTCGACCTCGGCGGTCAGGCGATCCCCTTTCTTGGCCTCGACCACGTAGTAATCGACGTCTTCGTAGTCGGCCACCCCGGTGACCGTGACGTTCATGGGAATCGCCTGAGGGGTCGAGAACTCGCTGTTCGGTTCCTTCTCGGCCACCTCCGGCAGCGCCCCGACGAAAAACGGACGCAGCTCAGTAATTCCCGTCGCGGTCCGCAACCGCAGCCGGTGACTTCCCAACTCGGCCTCGGGCGAGATCTTGAACATCGCCTTGACCGCCCCGGCATTCACCACCTCGAACTTGGTGACTTCAATGCCGGGCTCGTAAAACAGCACTTCCTGCGCATCCTGAAGCTGCCCCCCCGAGAGGGTCACCTCCACTTCCGTCCCCCGCTGGCCACCGCGCGGGCTCAGCCCCCCCAGCGAGGGAGAAGCTCCCCAGGCCAGTGTGGCGAACTGCAGCAGACAGCTTCCCAACAACAGGCTTCGAAGCAGCCACAGCCGCGCGGACAGATCAGATTTCATGGTTGTCAGGTCCTGGAAAGAACACCCCAGCATGGGGTCCTCAGGAAAGGCGGGAATACCGGTGGGTCTTGGGGGACCGGCAGGGCCTGCGGGCCGTCAACGGACACCCCGATGCCAACCCCTGGCCAAGCTGGATTTGATCTGGCGGAATGCCATCACGACGGGCGCTGCCTGATGGTCAGATTCGGCCCCGGCATACCAGCGAGGCATCACCAGCCCCGGAATTCCATTTCGTAAGGGCCGGCCGGCAACTCAGTCTCTGCATGCAGACTGCCCGGCGCGGTCACATCCCGTGCCGCACCGGGCAGCTTGTCTTCCACGAACCGTTAAGACAACAGTTCCTTGCGCACCTGGCCGCCGTCGATGATCTCGATCGGACGATCGCCAGGAGCCATCAACTCCTTGTCACCCACAATGCCCAGCGTGTGGTACAGGGTGTAGAACAAGTCCTCGGGGCCAATCGCGTTCTCTTCTGGCTCAGAAGCGGTCGCGTTCGACGACCCGAACACGCTCCCCCCCTTGATGCCGCCACCCGCCAGCACCACGCTGAACACCTTCGGCCAGTGGTCGCGGCCGGCGGTCGCGTTGATCTTCGGCGTCCGTCCGAACTCGGACGACACCATCACGACCGTCTCCTTCAGCAAGCCGGTCTGTTCCAGATCGCTGATCAGGGCGGCGAACGCCTGGTCGAACGCGGGCATTTGACCGCGGAAACCGGGGACAATCGCGTTGTGCATGTCCCAGCCGCCGTAGGTCAGGTTCACCAGGCGAACCCCCGCCTGAACCAGCCGGCGGGCCAGCAGCATGCGGGCCCCGGCGGTGTTGCGGCCGTAAGCGTCACGCAACGCGGCGGGCTCGGCTTCGATGTTGAAGGCCTCGCGGGCCTGCTGCGAACTGATCAGGCTGTAGGCCCGGTCGTAGAACGTGTCCATCGCCGTCAGCAGGTCCGACGCTTCCTTCTTCTGGAAGTGCTGGTTCACTGCCGAGAGCATCGTCCGCCGCGTCGAGAACCGGCTGTCGTCGATGCCACCGGGCAAGCCCAGGTCCTGCACCTTGAAGCCCCCGCCCGCCGGGTCGCTTCCCAGGCAGAACGGCGAAAAGGCAGAACTCAGGTAGCCGGTTCCGGCATAAATGTTGGGCAACGTCGGAATGCAGACGTAAGGCGGCAGGTTGTTCCGCGGTCCGAACTCGTGACTGATCACCGAGCCAATGCTGGGGAACTGCAGCGCCGGGCTGGGGCGATACCCAGTGTACATGTTGTGCGTCCCCCGCTCGTGGGCCGCCTCGCCATGTGTCATCGAGC
>Ga0315903_10000567_pt1 | contig 56017 bp, 49 predicted proteins | sample LakEriMetagenome_7_FD_203524 | JGI IMG/M metagenome (GOLD analysis project Ga0315903, IMG submission 203524) | Freshwater fungal communities from buoy surface, Lake Erie, Ohio, United States - Buoy 2 MA119 | ecosystem: Environmental > Aquatic > Freshwater > Lake | place: USA: Lake Erie, Ohio... | reverse complement strand
TCCCGGCCGGAGGGGCGACCATGACACGCAGTCTCTGATTGGGATGCAAGCGGGAATCAATCTGCCGTCAAGGGTTCAGCAGGGCTGAAGTTCGCCTTGAGCCGTCCCGGCCTCTGAACACATACCAGCGCTCTCACCAGGAAAGACACCCCACTGCCGCCACCTTCTCCCCCATCCCTTGAGAATGCAACTGGCTCAGGGGCACCGGCGGCACCCCACAAGCCATCCGCACATCCACCCACACCCCCACCGGCACCCGGAGCGTCGCCGCAATCTCCTGATCCTCCAACCCCCGCGCCACCAGCCGCCGCGCCTTGATCCACAACTCCCGATAGCGATGGCAGATGCGCAGTGCAAAGCCTGTATCGCGCAGGTGATGGAGGAGTTCCCCCTTCACCTTGGGTACCACGTAGCTGGAGGGCCGGTGGCCGAGGGAGGGATCAAAGCCCAGGGCCGCCTTGCAGAGCCCCTCGTAGGCAGCGCCAAGCACGTCGTCGTAGGCAAGGCCATGGCGAATGGCGAATCGGCGCGCCTGCTGATGGGCCAGGCCGAGGTGGCTCACGGCAAACGCTCGTTGCTCTGGCGTAGCCGCCGTGGCGCTGAATGCTGAGGGGGTGTCAGGTGAAGAAGGTGTGGAGCCGCGGGGAGAGAGCGGCACGGTGGTGCACCACCCCGGCGGCGGCTGTGGACTCCCTGGCGAGGCTGACGGCCAGGATGTCCCTCAGGGGTGGGATCTCCATCCCCGCCGCGGCTCCTGAGGCCTCCCATGCCCCCTCCCCGGCCCTTGGAGACCTGCCCCCATCAACCGCCGCCCGGGGCCGAGGAGGAGCCGTCTGTGAGGCATTCGCGGTGCACCCCCGGCCGTGAGGGCGGCTTGGAGCGGAAACAAGCCGAGCCATGGCGCAATGGCATGTGCAATAGGCCACCTGGGTCAATACAACGCTTCTTCCGCGTGAGTTTCGATGACGCAATCCGATGTGGGGATGGCGACACAGGTGAGTACGAATCCAGCCGCGATCTGATCCTCATCCAGAAAGGCTTGGTCCTCCTGGTTCACGCTGCCACTGATCAACTTCCCGGCGCAGGATGAGCAGGAGCCTGCCCTGCAGGACACCGGCAAATCAATGTTGTGCTCCGCCGCCGCATCGAAGATCGACTGATCGTCAAGGCACTCGATGGTGCTGTTGATCCCCTCATTGGCATTGGTGAGAGTGACCTTGTAGGTGGCCATGGCAGCTGGAAGAAGACCCGCTTACCCTGCCTTCTTCTGGCCCCGGATGCCCAGTCCCCATTTGGGGAGGAGTTGGCGCGGTGGTTGTGTTCAGATGATGCTGCCATCAGGCAAGGTGGCATTTTTCTCAATCACGATGATTCCGTCGCGAATGGTGAAGCCAAGTTCGCCCCGATCAGCCTCCTGGATTCGATCCTTGTTGATCACTTGCACATGGGAGCCGATGCGGACGTTTTTATCAAGAATGGCCTGATTGATCACCGAATGGGCCCCGATGCCAAGGGGGATTCCTCCTCGGGAGCGAACCAGCTTGCGGTCAGCCTCCGATTCATAGCTGTCGGCTCCCATCACCAACGTGTCCCGAAGCACGGCCCCCTCCTCAACCCTCAGACGGAGTCCCAGCACACAGTGCTCAATCACACAACGATCAAGCAGGCATCCTTCACTGAGCACGGTGCGAGTCAGGTGTGAGTCACGAACCTGACTAGGCGGCAGATAGCGTGGCCTTGTGTAGATCGGGGCTTGTTCATCAAAGAAACTGAAGGGAGGCTGATCTTCGGTAAGGGCAAGGTTGGCGTCGTAGAAGGCCTTGATCGTGCCGATGTCCTCCCAGTAGTCGTCGAAGAGATAACTCTGCAATTTCTGGCCGCTGGCAAGGGCGGCGGGAATGATCTCCTTCCCGAAGTCGGTGGCTTGGGGGTGCTTGGCGAGCAGGCCAAACAACACCTCCCGGTCGAAGACATAAATGCCCATGGAGGCCAAGAAGGGGCGTCGCGCCGCCTCCCGCACCGAAAGTCCAAGGGATTGGGTGTCCACCCGCATGGCCTCGAGCTCTTGCCCCTTGGGTTTTTCCCGAAACTCCCGGATGCGCCCATCCGGGTCAGCCCGCATCAGTCCAAATCCCCGCGCCGCCTCCTCATCCACGGGCAAGGCGGCCACACTGAGGGCCGCGCCGCTGCTCCTGTGGGCCTCCACAAAGGCCTCGTAGTCCATTCGATACAGCTGGTCTCCCGAAAGGATCAGCAGCTGATCCACATCCCAGCTCTCAAAAAGCTCTTGGTTTTGTCGAACAGCGTCGGCTGTCCCCTGAAACCAACTTGGACTTGTGGGCGTTTGCTGGGCGGCCAACACCTCCACGAAACCGCCCTTGAAGCCGCTGGAGAGATTGTAGGTAAGGCTGAGGTGGCGGTTGAGAGACTGGCTATTGAATTGGGTTAGGGCGTAGATTTTGTCAATTCCAGAATTGATGCAATTACTCACCGGGATGTCGATCAGGCGGTATTTGCCGCCCAGGGGCACAGCGGGCTTGGCCCGGGTGAGCGTGAGGGGTTGCAGCCTGGTGCCCGCCCCACCGCCAAGAATGATGGCTAAAACACGCTTCACAGAGAGATTTCTCGCTTAATGAGGAAATAGAGTTGTTGAGGGTCCTTGTATTGCCTTGGCAGCGAATGGTGCAACTTGGACAGGCGATGCCAGCAGACGCTGCGCTGGATTTGTTCGATGGTCTTCCCTTCTCGAATCAGGATGCGCAGGGCTTTGCAATACAGCCCGTAGCTCGCTTCCAGTTCGCCAATCGTGAGCGTCGAGGTGAAGGTGGCCTGACCCATGGTGCGTCAAGTTGGGCAAGAGGTATGGTCTGCCAGAGGCTCCCCTTCTGGATGCCCCCATTTGGGGACTCCTAGTCGTCGTAGACACGGCAGTTGATGTTGGACGGGTTGAGGTCGCAGAACACTTCCAACGGAGACGGGGCCTCAACCGCTTCGGGGTGACGTTGTTGATACGCCTCCAAGTCTTTGATCTGTTGCTCCAGCTTGCGGGCGATGGCCTGATCTCCCTTGGCTTCAGCCTCGGCGAGGGCGGCACGATAAGTCTGGAGCTGAGTTTCGACGCTGGCCATGACAACACGCCGGATCGGCGAGGGATAAGCCCGGCGAATTTAACCCTCAGGAGGCCATCCCGCCTGACGAGCTTCTCTACAGCGCCGTTGCTCTAGGTAAACCTACTTATTCGTCTGATTCGCGTCGCGCTTGGCGCGCCACTCAGGCAAGGTGGATGGTCAGTCGCGAAATCTCGATGGCGGATGCTCCCTATCTGGTTGCTTTGGCCTTGTTGGAACGCGATGGCCGGCGCGAGTTGCCTCTCACGGGGAAATCCCTGGCGGCGGATGCCGTCGCTGCCCCTGATCCAGGAGACGTGGGACACACCTTGGCACTGGAGCTGATGCTGCGCTTGTGGCAGCGGAGTGATGAGGGTGCTTATCACCGCGCCGCGGGAGACGACAGCTTGTTCATCGTGGAGCTGCCGTTGGAGCTGATGAGTGAACAGCTCCCCCTCCTCAAAGCCAACTGGATATCCGGCGCTGAGACGGCTGATTTTCTCAACAGTTTGCGGGCGTTGGTAACGAGAGGTTGGCGATTGTCATTTGCCAAATACGAGCCGGTCAGTTATCAGCGGTGGGTCTGAATTGGGCGTCGACAACCCCTTGATTTTGGTTTGGGCCGTCTCAGCGGGACGGCCAATCAATGGCAATTCTGGTGGTCGGGGGTCTGCCGCTCAGCCTCCTGCTGGACGCGATGGGGCACCAGGAAACCTTTGGTGGATCAGACGGAAAGCGGCCGGCAGAGCTGGTCATGACGTCGCGCCATCGCCATCAGCTGCCCAATGTCGTGCATCACGCTCTGCATGCCAGAGTTGATCCAATTCCTCAGCGCCACCAGGGATCTGGGCGATCGTCCAATCACGGATGGCCGCACAAAGCATCGCGACGTCCATCTGCTGGAAGAAGTAACGGAAAGCCGAATCTGATGGCGGACGCGGCGGCTCGATCCAAGCCGGGATGCGGATCCCACGTCGCCTTCAGATGTCCGGGATGGCTCGCAAGAAGCTGATCAGGTCAAGATCGGTTGCGGCAGTAGGGGATTCAGGCAAGGGGACACAGCAATCCCGCCAAGGACACCGTAAGCGGAGATGGTTGGCCAGGCGGCCTGAGACTGACTCTTAATCTGCCCTTTCCCTCCCCACACCCCGCCCCAACCCACGTAGCGTGGTCGCGGCGAGCTCCCCCGGGCTGGCGCTGGGCAGGGGTTGCAGGCGGCCGCCGCCGTGGAGGGCCAGCTCGGCCGCCAGGCTGGAGGGCACATGGCGGGCGCTGGTGTCGATCACCAGCAGCTCCATCCCTAGCCGCCGGATCGCCTCGGCGATGCCCCGCGCCTCTCGCCGGATCTCCGCCAGCACGGCCCTCTCCGAGGCCTCGGCCTCGACGCTGGCCAGGGAGTGGTGCAGCGACACGTTGGCCTTGCCGTCGCTGATCAGCACGATCAGGATCTCCCCCACCTCCTTCGACTGGCGCGCGTTCACGCCCACCCGCACCGCCAGCGCCAGGCCATGGGCCAGGGGCGAGCCGCCGCCGCAGGGGAGTTGGGCCAGCCGGCGGCTGGCGGCGGTGATCGAGCGGGTGGGGGGCAACCGCACCTCAGCCCGCCGGCCACCGAAGGTGATCAGGGCCACCTGGTCGCGGCTCCGATAGGCCTCCCCCAGCAGCCGCAGCGCCGCCCCCTTCGCGGCCCGCATCCGGTTTTGCGCCATCGAGCCGGAGGCGTCCACCACGAAAATCACCAGGGCGCCGGCCTTGCGCACCAGCTGCTTCACCCGCAAATCCTCCTCCCGCAGCAGCAGCTTTCGCCCCGGTCGCCCGTGGTCTCGCCGCCGTCGGGCCCGCTGATGGGGCGCCGCCGCCCGCAGGGTGGCGTCGATGGCCACGTGGTGAATGGGGCCATGGGGGAGCAGGGGCTTCACGTAGCGGCCCCGATCGGGCGAGCGCACCAGGCCGCCCCCGCCGGCCTTGCCGTGCCTCCGCCGGCCCCGGGCGGCCTGGGCCAGCAGGCGCGGATCCAGCACCACTCCCTCCGGGGAGAAGAGAAACGTCTCGGGCACGGCCTCGCTGGCGGGCTCATCGGGGCTGGCCTCCGCCGCTGGCTCCTCCCGGGGCTCCCTGTTGTCTTCCGGCTCCCCCTGGGGCTCGGCGGGCGGCGCCGGCTCCTCCTCCTCCGGGGGCGGGGCCATCGCCGCGGAACGGGGCAGGATCACCAGCTCCACGGCCAGCCGCAGATCCTCTGGCTCCACGTGCCTCCGACCCTCCAGTGCTGCCTGGGCCCGGGCCACCCGCACGGCGAACAGATCCGCCCGATGGCCCTCCACCCCCGCCCGGATCGCTTCCTCCACCAGATAGCGCGCCTGGGGCGGGGTCAGCCGCACCCGGGGCAGCAGGCGGCGGGCCTTGGCGATCCGCGCCCGCAACGCCTCCAGGCCCGGGCCATGGCGGGCCCAGAACGCCACCGGGTCGGTGGCCCATCGCAGCACCCGATCCACCGCCTCCACTCGCTCCTCCAGGCTCAATGGGGTGTCCGCCGAGAGCACCAGCGCCAGCCTGTCGAGCAGGTGGGGCCGCAACTCCCCCTCCACCGGGTTGTAGGTGGCGATCAGCAGGGGCCGGCAGGGGTGGTGAAAGCTGATTCCCTCCCGCTCCACCCGGTTCACGCCCCCATCCACCACCGTGAACAACAGATTGGCCAGGCCTGGCTCCAACAAATTCAGTTCATCGATGTACAGCACGCCCCGGTGCGCCTCCGCCAACAGCCCCGGCTGAAACACCGGCAGCCCCCGCTGGATTGAGGCGGTCACATCCACCGACCCCAGCAGCCGGTCTTCGCTCACCCCCAGCGGCACCTGCACGAAGGGCGCGGGGATCCAGACACTGACGGGCGTGCGGCTGATCGTCGCCCGGTGGGCCAAGGTGGCGTCGTCCCAGTCGCTGGGATCGGCGGGATCGGCGTTGCAGCGGGAGCGGCGGATCACCCGGATCGGCGGCAGCAACGCGTGCAAAGCCCGGGCCAGCACCGACTTGGCCGTGCCCCGCCGCCCGGCGATCACGATCCCCCCCAGGGCCGGATCCACCGCCAGCAGCGACAGGGCCCGCCGAATCCCCCCCTGGCCCACCACGGCGTTGAGGGGAAACCCCTGGGGTGGCGAGCCCACTACGTCCCCGTCGCCACGGTCACGCCCTCCAGCTCGGCGTCGGTGAGGTCGTAGAGATTGCGCAACTTGTCGATCTTGTCCGCTGGAGCCTTCCACATCCCCCGGCTGTGGGCCTCCAGCATCCGGCCCACCACGTTGCGGAAGGCCTCCGGGTTGGCCTCCCGCAGCCGCTGAGCCATCGCCGGATCCAAGGCGTAGGTGTCGGCCGCCTGGTCGTACACCCAGGGATCCTGGAAGCCGGAGGTGCCGCCCCAGCCGATCAGGGCCGTCATCCGCTGGGAGATCTCATAGGCCCCGCCCGACCCCATCGCCGCCATCGCTTGCGCCCAGCGGGGGTTGAGCAACTTGGTGCGGTACTCCAACCGCAGCAGCTCCTCCAGATCCCGCGGCGTGGTGTCGCGCGAAAACGACTCCACAAAACTGGCCGCCACCCGCCCTCCAGGCTTGACCTCCTTCTGGGCCAGCTCGGCCGCCCGCTTGAGCCCTCCGGTGTTGGCGTAGTACTCCTGGATGTCGGTGAGGCCGTATTCCACCGAATCGATCTGCTGCACCACCCGGTCGGTGCCCCGCAGCAGGGCCGCCAGCACCCCTGGCCGGGCCTGCCCCTTGTCGGACCGCCCATAGCTGAACACATTGCGCCCCCGCCAGGTGTCCGCCAATTCCTCGCCGGTCTCCCAGTTGGCGTCGGTGATCCGGTCGTTCACCAGGGAGCCGAAGTCGCCGGCGGGATTGGAAAACAGCCGGGCGGTGGGGTTCTCCTCCCCTTCGGCGGCCAGCTGGCGCGCGTGGCGGCGGATGGCGTTGCTCTCCTCCGGTTCGTCGGCCTCGGCGGCGCGGCGAAACAGATCATCCAGCAGCTCGACGATGTTCACGAAACTGTCGCGGAAAATCCCCGACAAGTTCACCAGCACGTCGACGCGGGGGTGCCCCAGGCTTTCCAGGGGCTTCAGGTCGTAGCGCACGATCCGGCCGGTGCTTTCCTTCACCGGCTCGGCCCCCACCAGCTCCAGCAGAATCGCCAACGATTCGCCCCGGGTCTTGATCGCGTCGAGGCCCCAGAGCATCACAGCCACGGTTTCAGGCCAGGCGCCGCTGTTCTCAGCCCGATGCTTGTCCAGAATTCGCAGGGCGATCTCCCGTCCCCGGGCCAGGGCGCCAGGCGATGGCATGCGGTAAGGGTCGAGGGCGTGGATGTTGCGGCCGGTGGGCAGCACGCCAGGACCATCCCGCAGCAGGTCGCCGCCGGGGGCCGGTGGGATGTATTCCCCCCCCAGGCCATCGAGCAGGTGGTCGATCTCCTCCCTGTTGCGCTCCAGCAGCTGGCACACCCGCAGAGCGTCCAGCAGGCGCCGGCCGCGCTCCGCCCCGTTCCCCTCGCCCGCTCCCGCCTCGCCCTCGCTCGCCCCCGGATGGAGCCGCTCCAGCTCCGCCGCTTGCGCCCGCAGGCCCTCCTCCTCGCTGGCGGGCGTCAGCTGGCTGATCGCCTCCAGCAGCTCCTCCGGGAGCTCCGGTCCCACGTAGGCCCTCAAGTAGGCCAGGCGCCGCTCGGGATCCGGCGGTTCGCCCAGGGTGTGCAGGCCGCTGGAAAACAGCCGACTCTCCAGCAGTCGCAGGTAGGCCGCCAGTCGCCCGATCCAGGCGTCAAAAGCCCCCCGGTCGGTGCCGGCGTTCCCGGGCGCCCCACAGTCGACATCCAGACCGCTGTCGCTCACTGTTTTGAGGATCCCCTCCCGCAGGCCGGCGTTGCGCTCCGGATCCTCCCGGTATTCGGCGATCAGATCCCGCAGGGCGATCAATTCCCGGTACAGGCCGGCCCGGCCATAGGGAGGCACGTTGTGGGAAACAATCACCCCATAGCCGCGCCGTTTGGCGAGCATCGACTCCGACGGATTGTTGGCGGCGTACACATACAGATGGGGCAGATGGCCCAGCAGCAGATCGGGCCAGGAGTACCCCGTGTTGCCCAGGGGCGAGCCCGGCAGCCACTCCACCGTGCCGTGCATGCCGAAGTGCAGCACCACATCGGCCTGAAACCCGTGCCGCAGCCACCCATAGAAGGCCGCGTACTGAGGGTGGGGGGTGAGATCCCGCTCGTACATCAGCCGCATGGGATCCCCCGCCACCCCCAGGGGCGGCTGCACCCCGATCCACACGTTGCCCAGGCGCACTCCTCCCAGCAGACATCTCCCCGCCAGGGTGCGAATGCCGGTCTCGCCCAGTGGTCCCCATTGCTTCTCAATGCGTCCGCTGTGCAGGGGCCCCAGCCACTCCCGCAGGGTCTCCACCGTCACGCTGGCGCCGCTCCAGTCCTCAAACCGCTCTCCCTCCGGAATCCGACCCACCCAGGTGTCATCGGCTTCCTTCACCTGGCGGATCAGCTCCTCGCCACTGGCCGGCAGGGGCCCCACCTGGTAGCCCTCCTTGGCCATCGCCTGGAGCAGGGCCATCAACGAGTTGGGCACATGGAGCAGGGCGGCCGTGCCCGTGGCGCCGTAGCCGGGGGGAAACCCATACAACACGATCGCCACCCGGCGCTCCGAGGGTGGTTTGCGGCGCAGGGCGATCCAGGCGTTCAGGCGCCCGGTGAGCCGTTTGAGTCGCTCTGGAATCAGATAGATCCGATCGCCCACCAACCCTCCCAGGGGCACCGGATCGATGGCGCCATCCAGCTCCGGCAGGGCGAACAGCACCACGCTCTGCAGGCCGCCGATCCCCTGGCGGGTCCAGGAGCGCAAGTCTTGGATCAACAGGGGCGCCGCCACCACATAGGGCACGTTCTTGGCCCGCAGGATGCGCTGGGCCACCTCTTCCCGCCGGCCCGCCTCCATCGAGCCGGCCGGGCCCCCCACCAGGGGAAAGCCGATCGTGGAGACGATCGCGTCCACCTCCACCGCCTGGGGGTGATCGCCGCCCCCGCTGGCTTTTTCGCTGGCGCTCGTCATCCAGTCGCGCACGGCCATGTGGCCCTCCACGCCGTTGATGAACACCGGCAGGGGCACCAGTCGGGCCGCCTCGAAGGCGCGGATGAGCTGGGGGATGTAGGGCTGGCCCGTGATCACATGCTTGCGGTAGAGCAGCAGCCCCACCACCGGCCAGTTCTCCCGCCCCGCCGCGCTCTGGGGGCGGGTGCGGACAAACCAGGCCAGATACTCGCGAGGCGTCAGCGCATACCCGTCGTGGTCGGGATGGCACAGCCCCAGATTGGGCGACTCCCGCACCGGCGCGATGGTGGCGGGCTTGAGGCCCAGGCCGTGGCGGGCCAGATACAGAAACAGGGCGGTGAGGTTGTCGCCGCCACCGGCGTTCCAGTAGCCGTAAAGAATCAACCAGTGGCGCAAATCCTGGGCCCTCCGGGAGGGCAGAAATCGCAACAGTTTCGGCCCCACCTTGAGGAAGCCCACGTAGGCGGCCAGCTTGTCTTCCTCCCGTCCGCCGCCAAACTTCGCCAGCAACGCCTGGATCGGCCGGGGCATGCCCGCGCCGCCGCCGCCGATCGTGAAGCGGCCAAAACAGGTGAGCGTCATCAGCTCGATCGCCGACTCAAACACCAGCCGAATCGGGATCGAGGCGACGCGCTCGCGCAGCCACTCCACCTGGTCAAAATCAAAGATCAGGCTGGCGAAGAAGGCGTCCGCTCCCCCCAGGGCGGCGGCCACCGTGTCAGGAGCCGCCGCCAAATCCCGATCGCTGAACACGGCGATCTCCAGCTCCGGGCACTGGGCCATCGCCCGCTCGGCCGCCTGACGGTAGAGGGAGGCATTGAACGCCTCGAAGCCCGCCAGCAGCACGATGCGTTTCACGCCCCTTGCAGATAGGCGAGCAAGCCCGTGAAGGCGGCGTTGTAGTCGAGCGCCACCTCGTTGCGCTGGTAGTCCTTGATCGTGTCCACGTAGTCGAAGTCGTCGCGGCTGCCTGGGCCGCCCACCAGGGCCCCCACCAGGAGATTTTGGCTGGGGGTGTTGGCGTTGAACAGATCCCAGCCGTTGCTACCCGTGTAGGCGGGATTGCCATTGAGATGGGCATGGGCGTGGTGGGGATTGCGCGAGGAGACGGCGCCAAAGCCCACCATGTAGCTGGACCCCCTCGGGTTGTCGCCGAGAATGTAGTCGGCCTGCCTCTTGGCGAATCCCGAATATCGCCCGCCGTGGTCGGTGATTGTGTCGCCGTACACCGCCGCCAGGAAAGCGGTGTTGGCCGCGTAGCGCAGCGAGCCCCAGCCATTCAAGAAGGCCAGGCCCCCGCTGGTGTAAGGCACGCCGCCGCCGCCCCTCACCGTCCAGTGGTCAAGCCACCCCTCCACCGCCGCCCGGTTGTAGGTGGGGTCGGCCTGGGCCAGCAGCACCGCCGTGCCGTACTCCTGGTCGCCCCAGCTCTGGGTCCAGGTGCCGAGGCCGGGGTTTTTGGCGCGGGCGATCCCCAGGTAGGTCTGGTTGGCCGCCCAGCCCTGGGTCTCTTGGGTGTTGCCGCCGGCGGCCCCCACCGCCCGGTGCAGCCAGATCGCCCCCCAGGCCAGATCGTCGTTGGCGCCGCTGGATCCGTAGGCGGAGGCGGCGTCGGGGATCGATTGGGAGTACACCCCCGGCACCGTGTAGGCGAAGCGGTAGAGGGCGCGGGCGTTGTCCAGCAGAGTGTTGGCGTAGGCGCTGTCGGTGCTCCGGAACACGATGGAGGCCGAGGCCAGCGCCGCCGCCGCCGAGGCGGCCAGGTCGGAGCCCGGGTGAGTGGCATCCAGGGCGTAGGCGGGCCGGGGGCTGGCGATATGCAAATCGTCCGACCAGGTGTTGTGGTCGGTGTTGGAGCGGCCCACCTGGGCCCAGAACCGCACCGTTTGCTGGCTGGCGCCGACGCCGCTGGTTTCGTGGGCCTTGAGCAGCCAGTCCGTTCCCCAGCGGATGGCGGCCCGGGCCTCCTCCAGCTGCCCGCTCCGGCTGTAGGCGGATTCAAACTGCTTCACTCCCCAGCTCAGCATCGTCATGGCGCTGGCCATCGGGTAGGCGTACTTCATCCGATCGCCGGCGTCGTAGTAGCCGCCGCTGAGATCGCGAGTGATTGTCTCGCTCGCCTCCAGCACCCCGTTGTTGTTGGCGTCGAGGCGGGCGGTGGCGTCCCCCAGGGCGGAATCGCGGCGCCAGCTCACGCGGTTGCTGGCCGGCAGGCGGCCGGAGCGCTGCGCCTCGTAAAACAGCAGCGAGCGGCTCAGGGCGTCAGCGTAGTTGGGGCCCGGCGCGGGGGGCGGGGTGGCCGCGAGGCTCAGGTTGTAGCCGGTGTCGCCACCGTTGGCGAACACCCGCACGGCGTAGTCGCCCGCGGCCAGGGAGACGCTGATCGCCTCAGCCGCCGTGCCCGCCCCCGTGGCGCTTCGCAGCACCGTGCCTGCCCCGTCCAACAGCTCCAAATCAGCGTTTGCCGCCAGACCCGACAGGCTCAGGGTCACCGCGCTGGTTTGCGCCAGGGTGAAACGGTAGTAGTCGTTGCTGTCGAAGCCGCCCACCCAGTCGCTGACGCTCTGGCCACCCACCAGGGCGCCGAGGTTGCGCCCGCTACTCAGGCTGTCGCCGGCGGAGTCGGCCGGGGTGAGGGAGAGATCGAGGGTGTAGTTGGTGTTGTTGCCGCTCCGGGGATACACCCGCGCGTAATAGGTGCCCGCGCTGAGAGCGCGGCTGATCGATTCGGCGGCGGTGCCATTCAGCGCGGAGGTGGCCAGCACCGTGCCCCCACTGTTGAGCAGTTGGGCGTCGGCGTTCGCGCCCATCCCATTCAGGTTGAGCGTGAAAGCGCCCGCCTGGGCCAAGTCGATTCTGTAATAGTCGTTGGTATCGCCGCCGCCGACCCAATCCTTGAGCGACCGGGTGCCGAGAAGGTTGCCGAGGGCTCGGGCGGTGGTCCGTGTGTTGCCGGCGGTGTCGGCGGTCAGGGTGAGCGTGTAGGGGGTGCTGGCGTTGCCGCCAGCGACGCGGGCGAAATAGGTGCCCGCGGCGAGAGCGCTGGTGATCGCCTCGGCCGAGGTGCCGGTTTTGGCGGAGCGCCGCAGCAAGGCCCCGGTCGCGCTGAGCAGCTCCAGATCCGCGTTGGCGCTCAGGCCCCCAAGGCTGAGGCTCAAGGTGGCGGCCACGCTCAGATCAAAGCGGATGTAATCGTTGGGATCGCCGCCGCCACCGACGGTGTCGGCGCGGCTGACGGCGCCGATCAGCACCCCCAGGGGCGTGGCTCCGGCCAGGGTGTCGTCGGCCGCCGCCGCTGACACCATCAGCGGCTGGCCGGTGAGCACATCAACGGGGCCCGCGAGGCCGAAGACCGTGGCGGGGTTCACGAATGGGTTCATGGTGCCCTCGGCGCGCCGGGCGGTGTCATCTGAACTGTATCCCGATGCCTTCCGCGCCAACCGGACCCCCGCGGACGCCCCTTCGCTCACCCGTTGAGGCGGGTGGCTTCACAGGGGGGATGGGCGCCAAGAGGATGGCGCCGCTCTCTTGAGCCGGCGAGATTCGTTAGGCGCAGATCAAACAATTTTGTGCAAAGACCATGACTCCTGTGGCTGTCTGTAAATCATCTTTGAGCTGGCGGGAGAACCTCCTGAAGCCGCCGATAGGCTTGTCGCAACCCCATTCCCGCCACGTCTCGTGACGGCGGCTCAATCATGGACATTTATCAAGAAATCTGGGATGCCGACCAAGCTGGCAGCGGCGTCCAGCCCATTCTTCATGATCAAGTTGGCCAGCCAGACAAAGGCTTCGTCAAAGTGGCCGCCTCGGCCACCGGCGCCGCCGATTTCAAAGTGATGCCGGAGGTGCGGATCCCTGAATCCAAGCTGCGCACCTACAACCTCGTGCGCGCGTTGTTTGACAACTACGTGCTGGATGAAAAAGATCCTGAAAATGAAACCCCGCAAGAGCGGGAGGAAGTGCATAACTTGTTGTCGGCGATCATCGACACGCCGCCGATGCAAGTCGCACGGCGCTATGTTGAAGCCAGCACAAACACGGTTGTTTCAACGGAGCGCTGGTACGCCACCTTGCTGGAGTTGTGGTTCCGGCGCTTTGCCCAGGGGGGGGATCCGGCCTTGTCGGGGTTTGAGCATGTCTTTGTCGGTGAACAGGAAGGAGCCAAGGTTCAGGGGTATCACTTTTGGTACAAATATCACCTCGACGATGGCCTGGCCTCCACCATCGAACGCTCCCGCTTGCCCGGATTCAAGGACGACCGCATTGTCTATCTGAGGGGTCAATATGGCGATGGTCAGGAAAAATTCCCTGAATCCGTCACGATCTCCTTCAAGTGGGACGCCCCGGATTACGACCGTGGCGCCACCCGTCCCCTCACCAAGCCTGTTGGTGGATTTTTCGTCGGTTGCAGTGTGGAAGGCCTCATGGCCATCGGCGCGGTGCGAGCCCACGTGGGGGCACGGGCCCCCAAAGAGGCCGTGATCAATGGCGCTCGCTACGACCTCAAAGTCTTCCGCAGTGAAAACAATCAAAACATTCGCACCTTTTACCCGGTCTACCTCGGGCCCGCTGGCGAGGCCCCCCTCCCCGTTCCTCCCGTCCTTCCCGTTGGCACCACTGGCACCACTGGCACCCCTGCCACCCCTGGGACGACCGGCACCACCACCCCAGTGGTGCTACCCGTGGCCCCCCCCACCGTGGATAGCCCGGTGAGGATCATCGCCGCTCTGGTCAATCCCCTTGGTGATGATCTCGGCAAAGAGACGGTCACCTTGATCAACACCCAGTCGGCGGCTGTTTCCCTGGAAGGCTGGTTTCTCTTGGACGCCATGAACAACCGCTATGTGTTGTCAGACCAGTCCTCTATCCTCGCCGCTGGCGCCACCACGGCCATCACCCTTCCCAAAAACTCGATCCAACTGTCCAACAAAGGTGGCGAGATTCGCCTGCTCAACCGTGATGGCAAAGTGGTTCACAGCGTGAGTTACAGCAAAGCTCAAGCGCAAGAGCAAGGGCGCACGTTGGTGTTCTAACTCCTCTCTCTGGCCATGAAGGTTCGCGTCATCCACAACGGCGACGATGTGTTCATCGCCTGGAAGCATGGCTTCATCCCCGGTTGCCGGGGATTCGCCCTGCTCCGACGCCGAAATGGGGTGGAGGAGGTGGTCAGCACCTGGGTTGGTTTTGTCGGCCAAGACCACAAGGAAGGAGAGCGCCGCGCCTCCACCAACTGGCCCATCCAGAAGTACCAGTGGACGGATTACATGGCCCATCCGGGAGACAAGCTCCAATACCGGGTCATCCCCATGGTGGGTCCCGACAAGGACAACCTCCGCACGGACACCACCACCGCGAGCGACTGGACCGAGGTGATCCACCTCAGCCACGAGGTTTCGCCCAAGATCGAGGCCTATTTCAACCGCGGCATCGTGGCGGCCCAGTGGGTCTCCCGCCGCCTGGGCGTCGTGGAGGGGGATCTCCAGTCCAAAGAGCTGCGGGAGGTGATCGCGACGCCGGGCAACCCCTTCCGCGGCTACCTCTACGGCCCCCTTGGCGACAGGCTGATGGCCTTGCTCGCTGACGCCGCCAAGCGCAAGCGAGAGATCTTCGCCGCCCTCTACGAGTTGGAGGATGGGCAACTGGAATCCGCCCTCGAGTTGTGCGGCAAGAGGGCCCATGTGGTGCTCGCCAACGGCAGTGTGGCCACCCAAGGGGACGATCAAAACGCCGAAGCCCGCCAACGGCTGAGCGCCAAGATCGACCTGCACGACCGCATGGTCTCCCCGCGGGCGTTGGGCCACAACAAATTCCTCGTGCTCTGCGACTCCCGAAAGAAGCCGCGCTGGGTGTGGACGGGCAGCCAAAACTGGACCAAAACCGGCCTGTGCACCCAGGCCAACAACTCCCTGTTGATCGACCATCCGTCGCTGGCTCAGGAGTATCACAAGCAGTGGGAGTTGCTCAAAACCGCCGGTGACGCCACCCCAGCCACTCTCAAAGCCAGCAACAGCCAGCCCCGTGACGCCACCGTCGGCTCCACCGCGACCCGGGTGTGGTTCACCCCCACGGTGGGCCAGGTGGATCTGAGGCAGGCCCGCGAGCTGGTGGCCAGGGCCCAGCGGGCGATCCTGTTTTTGATGTTCAATCCGGGCCCAAAGGACACCCTGCTCAACCAAATCATTGAAACCGCCCGGTCCGGCACCGCGGCCAATCGCCTCTACATCCGTGGCGTCCTCAACCAAGACCCGAGCACCTCGGCCAACCCGGTGGAGCTGTTCAAGTCGGACAACGCTGAGAAGGCCGACTTCGAGGTGGTCCTGCCCGCCGGGGTGGACGTCGCCACGGAATGGTTTCGCCGCGAGATGAAGAAGCTGCCGGGCACCTTCGCCATGGTGCATTCCAAGGTGGTGTTGGTGGATCCCTTTGGCCCCGAGCCGGTGCTGATGACCGGCTCCCACAATCTGGGCCCCAAGGCCAGTGGCACCAACGACGAAAACCTCCTCATCCTGCGGGGCCATCCCGGCGTCGCCGCCGCCTACGCCACGAACATCATGTCGGTGTATAACCAATACCGCTGGCGCTTCCGCCGCCAGATCCAACCCCGCGCCACCCGCTGGCAAGGCCTTGTGGACACGGACGTCTGGCAGAAGGGCTATCTCAAGGAAGGCGGCACCCAACTGCGGGAGATCAACTTCTGGATTGGCGAGTGAGGCGGTTCCTCCCATCTCAGGCCAAAATAAAAAACCAGCCCATGGGGCTGGTTTGACGGGCTGAGGTTGTCTAGGAGATTCAGGGCTTGTCGGTGGCCGCGATTCAGCCCTGGGAAATGGCTCCCTCTCGCGTCAGCCTCGCGCCTTTGCTCTGGCTGATGCGCTTCCTCAGCTTGCGACTGAACCCGAAGGCTGAGGCCGCTCCCAAAACAGGCAATGGGCCCGGGACCCTGGCGGTGATCGACAAACTGTCGATTCCCCAACCCTCATCCCAGATCTCCGGGGGGACGGGCATGGGGGGAAGGTTAGGTCCGCTGGGCCAGGTCACATTGGGCGTGTAACCCCCTCCGTACCCCAGAATTTCCAGCGTCAAGGACGGCAAGGTGTGGGGAATGGAGAGGAGGGCCGCGGCCGTCGCCATGTCCACCACCGTGTCAGAGCCAAGATAATTTGTCGTGGCGTTCACGATGTGTCCCAACACCGTTCCCCCGCCATAATTCTGGATGGTTCCGCTGGCGTTGTTCGTGGTGAGATTGGCCAGAAGGGGTGTGCCATCGACCAGGATCTTGAGATAGTCCGGAGGCCCGTGGCCGTCGCTGGAATCCCAAGACCCCAAAAATCCGAGGGTGAGCTGGATGTCCACGTGGGTGTGGGCGGTCAGATTGCCCAGCACCAGTTGGGTTGAATTGAGGGTGGGATTGGCAAAGTAGCCGCCGGTCCAGGAGGGCCAAGAGGGGTTGGAGACGGCTGTTTGGAGCACGCCATTGGTCAGGGGGGTGGTCTGACTGACCAGGGGCGCCAAGTAGTCGGGCGTGGTGATGGAGGTTGGCGTGGAGAAGGTGTTCTTATAGATCAGCACCGCATTTGCGGGCTGGGTCGCTAGAGCCGCCATCGATGCTGTCAGCAGGCCTGATAGGCAAATGGCAGCCCGTGTGGTGGGAGTAGGCATGGAGAAGTAGTCTTAGGGTGGATCTATTTATCCTAGATAAGGACAACGCTCTTGTCAACAAAAGCTATCTTGTCAACAGAAGCTATCTTGTCAACAAAACTTATTCTGTAGGTGGTCACGTTTCCCTGGCGCAAGCCGCCGATGGCATTTCGTCGGGACGCGCCACGAAATCCTTGCCGTTGAGTTGACACCCCAGCCCAACCCCCGGCCCGACCTCGCCAGCCAGGCCATTCCCGCCCTTCCGCTTCGCCATGGGCAAGCCGCCAGCCACCCGCTCACCGGCCCCCGGAGGCCGGCGGCCATGTGCTGATTGATTCGCCCCGCCCTCAACTCCACCTTGATGTGCGGCTGTTTCTCAACTCCCAAACGCCACCTGACAGGCCGCGTTGAGCAGCTGGGCCTGCGCGGCGCTGGCGGGTTCGCGGCCGTTGAGGTCCCCCCGCTCGCAATCTCCCGTCGCCTCAAAGCGGGTGTCGCCCGTGGCGGCGGTGAAGCGAATCGTCTGGTCGCCCGTGGGTTCCACGCTGTTGTAGTACAGCGTGTAGCCACCGTCTTGCACCACGATCGTCGGCTGACTCGCGGCAAGCGCCTGGTCCACGGCGTTGGAGACCATCGCGGCCGTCGCCAAGCCGCCCACGCCCCACGCCACCGATCGGGCCGTCCACCAACCCCAGGGGGGATTGGTCCAGTTGCCGTACCAGCCATAGCGCCAGGGCCGCGCCAGCCGCCAGCCCGGCCGCGCCCAGCCCGGCCAGTCGTTGTCCCATCGCCTCAGCCGATCCACCCCCCGATCCAGGGCCCGATCGACCCGGTGGTCGAAGTCGCGCACATTGTCGCGCCACTCATCACGCACGTTTTCCCTCGCCCGATCCCAGTTTTGATCCACCCGCTCAAAGCCCCGGCGCACCCGATCCCTGTCGATCCTGCCCACGTCATCTCGCAGCTGATCGCGAGCCCGGTTCCAGTCGCCCCGATCCACCGAGCGGCGGATCCGGTCGCGATCCAGGCTTCCCATCCGGTCGTTGAGTTGGCCCCGGGCCCGGTCAAAGTCGCGACGACCCCGATCCCCATCCCCCAGCTTGCGGGTCCAGCCCCCCTCAGGTTTGCGGTTGCCCCGATCCAGGTTCATGTTGCGGCGCCCCAGCCCGGTTTGGGCCCTGGGCCCACCCCCTTTGCCGCCGCCTCCCAACCTGCCTCCACCACTTCCCATGCGGTGGCTACCCCCTCCTTTCCCTCCCCGTTCCCGGGCCAGCTGGAGGGGAGGTGTCGGTGCTCCAGCCGTGCGAGCCCTGGTGGCGGCGGGCTCAAGGTTGGCTGCGGGCTCCGGGATGGCATGGGGCATCCGAACCCCGGCATGGGCGGAGGGGAGCGCCAACGCCAGGGCGAGCAGAGGGGCAAGGGGGCGCATCGGGCTAAGGGGTTTTGGTGATCTGGCCCCCATCAGGGCAGCCGGCGTCGTAGCAGCTGGCGTCAATGCGCCCATCCTTGCCAAAGTGCACTTCCAGCACATCGCGGCCATTCACCGATTTGCCCAGGTCTTGGCGCACGCTGTTGAGATAGTTGGGGTTGATGGCACAGAAGCTGGTGCCATCCAGACAGACCGCGTTCAGGGTGAAAAAGGCCGAGGCGTTGCGAACGCCGCGCCACCTGTCGCTTCCCCCATCCCAGAGTTCAATGCGGGTATAGGGCTTGTCGCTGACGCGAAAACGCACCTCCTTGTCGCCCAGCCGGTGGCGGTATTCGGTGCTGTCGCCGCTATCGATGGCCTCGATGCGGCAGGGCACGGCGTTCGTGCCATTCAGGCTGCAAAAACTCTCGAGGCTGTAGAGCGTTTCCGCCTTCAAGGCGCCGGGAGAAAGCAAGGTGGTGACCGCCATCAGGCTGGCCGCCGCGGCAAGACCGGGGGGTGGGGTGGGCAGGGGCATCCCTGAGGAGAACAGGCGCTCTCCATTGGTAGCCACGGGGGTGCGGGCTGTCAGCCCGTCACCCCTCTCCAGGTGACATCACGGCCACTGCCTCCAGAACTCCCAAATTTTTTGAATTTTTCGAAACCCTCTCAGCGCTGTGAATGGTTCGGACGGGTGGGGTGGACGGCCGGAGAGAAACGCTGGTTTTGGGGAGCATCCATCCGCCGCTTCTGATGGGAGGCGCACCAGAGGAAAAACAGATTGAGGGATTGAAGATGGCGCACGGTCATCGTGGTGAGGCTCCTGGGGGGATGGGGCGACCGATCAGGGGCTGGACAATCCGGGGAAGACCATCAGATCGATGTGCCCACCCGTGGGGTGACGCCATTCCCTGAACTCCTCCGACAGGGCGCGGTGTTCCTGCACCAGGGCCTGGGATTCGAGATCTTGCAGGCGTTGGTGCACAAGATCCAAGGTGTTGTCGATGAGTTGGGCGGCCTGTTCAGACGTCATGACGGGTGCTGGTGCGTGGTCGGGAGGGGGATGGCTACAACCAGAAATAGGTTGAAATGTTGACATATTTGTAGGGGTTGGTTTTTTCACGGGCTGTAGCGCCCGACACGTGATCCCTGCCTGTGAGCGGACGCTCACCCCATCTGGTGCAGACCAACAAGATTCAAGACAAGCGGGCCCAGCGGGAGACCCTGAGGCGCTGCACCACCGCCACCCCTTGCGGCCTGGATGAGGCTCCGATCCGCCAGGTCATTCGCGACGGGGCGTACACCGTGAGAAGGGTCACCTATCCGGCGGTCTCCACCTTTTCCTGCCGGGGCTGGTGTCACACCTTTCGCCCGGTGAAGTGCGAAGGGGCCCAGGCGGGCCCATGGGCGGATTGCATGGGTGCCCCCTGCCAGGTGGATCCCCACAATCCCGATCGTCCCCTCAAGTGCCAGTGTCGGGTGGAGACGGGTCCCTTTGTGGGCATTGACGGCCGTTGCGCGAGTCGGCCCGGCGAGGTGATGTCCACCTTTGATCGGAGGCTGTGGAACTTCGAGGAAGGGGCTTTTTCCGTGCCGTTGCCCGGCAATGCGCTCGTCAATCAGGGTGCCTGTCGCTTCCCGCGCTCAGACCCCTGATCCGGCCAGGCCCAGCCCATCGCGGCAGAAGCGATCCGCCCGCTCCACCGCCCGCGTCAGGGTGTCGGCCTCGCTCAGGCCGGAGCCTCGGGTGGGCTTGAGGCTGTGGTCGCCGCTGGGGATCCACTCCACCCGCACCTGGGGAGAGAGCGAGTAGGTGGCCACCTCCTCGGGGCGACCGAAGGGATCACGCTCCCCCTGCAGGATCAAGGTGGGTGTGCGCGTCGCGGCCAGGTGCTCGGTGCGCGTCTGGTGGGGTTTGCCTGGTGGGTGGAAGGGGTAGCCCAGGCACAGACAGCCCCGCGCGCCCCGGGGGGCCAGCTCATCCACCAGCAGGCTGGCCACCCGGCCGCCCAGCGACTTGCCGCCGATGAACAGCGGTGCCTCCCCCGCCGCCCAGGCCCATTCCACCTGGGCGCGAAAGCTCTCCAGCAGCTTGGGCAGGGCATCCGGCGCTCCCTTGCGGCCCGTGAGCCGCTGGCGGGCCATGTAGGGAAACTCGAAACGCGCCACCCGCCAGCCCCGCTCCGCCAGCCCCGAAGCGATGGCGGCCATGAACGGGCTGTCCATCGGCGCCCCCGCCCCATGGGCGAGCACCAGGGTGGCCGGCGCCTCGGCGGGCCCGTCGATCAGCCGGGGGACATTGTCCATGGCGCCATCCTCTCGCCACTCCCAAATCCCGCGGCGCTCAGGCTTCGTCTTGTTTGAGAAAGCGCCCGGCCAGGCGCACGGCGAGCACCACCGAGGCGATTCCGTAAGAGGCGAAGGTGACCGCCTGCCCCGCCGTGCCCGCCGCGTAGGCCCCGCGCCCCAACAGCACCGTGTCCGCCAGGGAGGCCGCCGTGCCCCAGAGCAGCACCCACACACTCACGTAGAGGATCCCTCGCGTGGTTGGATGCATGGCTTGCGGGCTGGCACCCAATCCTAAGCCTGTCGCCGTTAGCCGCCCGTGGGGAAGAGGGCCTGGATCTGCAGACGAATCGTCACGTCACCGAGGAGCTCATCGCCGAGCACCGTGGGTTTGGCCACATTCCAGAAGGCTTGCAGGGAAGCGTTGAGGGGCTGGGTGCCCAGCACAAAAACGCGGCCAATGCCCCCGCCGACGGGAACGGTCCAGCCCTTGCCGTTGGCCGCGGTCCAGTCGGCGGTGAGGATGGGCGAGCTGATCAGATACCAGCCCCCGGGCAGGTTGTGGTTGAGGAAGGGTTGAATCAGCATGGCGTTGACGTCCCGGCCCCCCTGGCCGGCGAACGACCACACGTTATTGACCAGCACCCCGCCCACCCAGGGCCCCTTGGTGTACACCGCCACGGCCGCGGGCCCGGCGCTCCAGCGCTGGCCGCTCAGCTCCACGTCCGTGGCGGAGGGGATCACCAGGGTGGGGCCCAACCCCACCATCAGATTTCCCTTGGCGCGGGGCACCAGAAACAGGGTGGGGTTGATGTCGCCAATGCCGATCACATCCGTTTCACCGGCCAGGGGGCGATGGATGACGGGCACGATGGTGCGGCTGATCAGCGTGAGGTTGTCGTTCAGGGGGAAGGGCACCACCGGCTGCACATTCCAGACGTTGAGGGTGCGGTTGGCTCGCGCGCTGGGGTCGAGCGCCCCCGGGGCCCACTGGGTTCCGGGGGTGCTGTTCCACTGGATGGGAAAGCTGACCAAGCTGGCGATGGGGTTTTGCGCCTGTTTGGCCAGGGCCTCACTGTCGCCCTCCCGTGCCTCCTCCTCCAGCACTCGCTCGGAATCAGGGTTGTCTCCCGCGGGCGGCGAGGGGTTGGCGCCCTCGGTTGGGGTAGAGCCCTGTTGGGCCAAGGCGGAGGGTGTCAGCGCGTCTCCGAGCGCCAGGGGGGAACAATCAAAACCTTCGCAAAGTTTGCGGCGGATGGGCTCGGCTTGACCTGGCACCGCGTTAGTGAGAAGGAGGGCCGCCAAGCCGGCGTAGAAGGCGCGACGGGCATCAGGCCAAGATGGCATCATGGGTAAAAAATGGATGGCTGACTTTAACTGAATCAGGGCAAGTTGGTGGGTTTGTGGCTGGTTGCCGCCTTGGTGGACAGGACTAGAATAGGAACTTATCGCAAGCGTTGATGTCATGGAAGCTTCGGATCACGCGGTCCCATCCTCCCCACGAATTCAGCACTTTGACGCCAAAGGTAAGCCAGCGTCTCCCTTCACGATTGAGCGACAACATCTCTTTCGCAAGCAATTGCCTTTTGAGGATGAGCGTGATTTTGAGGAAGCGCGAAAAGGCTTCATCGCCGCGCCGCCTTACAAACGAATTCTGGCGGAGGATGGCCATGTGGCCTGGGACATGGGCAGCTATGAATTTCTCCAGCGGGGCTTTGATAGTGTCTTTGACACGATTCATCCTTCCCTGCATCGGCAAGCCATTCTAAATATGGCCTATGGCTTGTATGAAGTTCTGCCCGATCGGATCTACCAAGTGCGAGGCTTCGACCTTGCCAACATGACCATTATCAAGGGACAAACGGGCTGGATCCTCTTTGATGTGCTCACCTGCAAGGAAACCGCCAAAGCGGCGCTGGAGCTGGTGAATCAGCACTTGGGAACGCGTCCTGTTGTCGCCGTGGTGTACTCCCATAGCCATGTCGATCACTTCGGCGGGGTGCGAGGGGTGGTCGACCCCGCCGATGTGGAGAGCGGGAAGGTGCGGGTGTTGGCTCCCGTGGGCTTCATGAAACACGCGATCGCGGAAAATGTCTATTCCGGTACCGCCATGGCTCGACGCGCCTTCTACCAATACGGTCTGCTGTTGCCGCGCAGCCCCTTTGGCCACGTCGATCAATCCATTGGTAAAAACACAGCCTCTGGCAGAGTGGGGCTGATCGAACCCACACGCTCCATCGAACAGGATCTGGAGGAGCTCGTGATCGATGGGGTGCGCATGGTGTTTCAAAACACTCCGGGCACCGAGGCGCCAGCGGAGATGAACACCTATTTCCCTGATTGGAAGGCGTTCTGGGCCGCTGAAAACATCTGCGGCACGATTCACAACATCTACACCCTCCGCGGTGCCCTGGTGCGCGACGCCTTGGAATGGTCCAAGAAAATCAGTGAGGCTCTCTTTCTGTTTGGCCAAGAGGCGGAAGTGATGTTTGCCTCCCATAGTTGGCCGCGCTGGGGCAATGAGCGCATTCAGGAGGTGATGCGGGTCCAGCGTGATGTTTACGCCCACTTGCACAACGAGGTGTTGCATCAAGCCAATCAGGGCGTCACCATCAATGAGATCCATAATGTTTATCAGCTTCCTGAGGCCTTGCGACAGCAATGGGCCGCCCACAGTTATCACGGATCGGAAGAGCACAACAGTCGGGCCGTGATCAATCGCTATTTGGGGTATTGGGACGCCAATCCCGCCACATTGACTCCCCTCTCGCCGGGCGAATCAGCTCCTCTGTATGTTGAGATGATGGGGGGAGCGAAGAACATCCTTGCCAAAGGCCAGGAGTTCTACCAGCAGGGCCATTACCGCGAAGCGATGGAGATTCTCAATAAGCTCGTCTACGCTGAGCCCCAAAATCAGGCGGCGAAAGACCTGCTGGCGGATGTGTTCGAGCAGCTCGGCTATCAGAAAGAAAGCCCGAGCGTGCGCAACAGTTTCTTGGCGGCCGCTTTTGAGTTGCGCAATGGGTTTCCCAGCGGTGTCGCCGCTCAGCCCGTGAATCCCGACTTGGTGAGCGCCATGTCGACTGAGCTCTTCCTCGACTACCTTGGCATACGGGTGGACAGCAAGAAAGCGGAAGGGTTGCGCTTCACGCTCAACCTGCACACACCAGATAATGGTGAAAAATTTGTGGTGGAATTGCGCAATTCAACGCTCACTAACATCAAGGGATTTCAATTAGAGCATCCCGATCTTGCCCTCACGGTCAATCGCCGCGAGCTGGAGTTGATGATGACGGGATCCACCACCCTGTTGGATTTGATTGGTGAGGGCAAGGCCCAGCTGGAGGGCGATGGGGCCGTCTTGGCGCGGTTTCGGGATGTTTTGGTTCAGTTCTCCCCAGACTTTGAACTCCTGCCAGGGACGGGCCTGGCCTCCCGCGAGGGTGGCTCCAGGGTTCCGGCGGGATCCAGCGCTCAAGCCGAATCCAGCGCTCAGGCTGGAAGCCCTCCGAAGGCGGATGCCTTCTCCCAGGTGGAACCAGCCAGTTCGGCGGGGGGGTGAGACCCGCGACCCTCAGCCCTGGCTCACGTTCACCCCTTTCCAAAAGGCCACCCGGCCCTTGATCTCGTCCGCGGCGGGTTTGGGGTCGGGGTAGTACCAGGCGGCATTGGCGTTCACCTGCCCATCCACAACGACATCGAAGTAATGGGCTTCCCCTTTCCAACCGCACACCGTGCGATGGCTGGAGGGGCGAAAGTACTCCTTCTGGAGGGCTTCTGGGGGGAAGTAGGCATTGCCCTCAACGGTCACGATGTCATCCCCTTGGGCGATGACCGCCCCATTCCAGCTGGCTTGCATGTTGGTCTCCCGCGTCGTCGTTACGTTAGAGGGCTGTCCGCTGAGTCGTTCCGGGCCGTGTCAACTCTCGCCCCGATCACCACCGTCGGCATCGACGTCGGCGGCGGCCGCAAGGGTTTTCACGCGGTCGCCCTCCGCGACGGGGCCTACGCCGGCCAACTGGCGAGTCGGGACGTGGCCAAGCTCAGCCACTGGTGCCGGGTGGTGATGGGAGCCACCGTGATCGCCATCGACGCCCCCTGCCGCTGGAGCCTCGATGGTCGGCCTCGTCCCTGCGAGCGCGAGCTGTTGGGGCGGCGCATCCGCTGCTTCACTTCCCCCACCCGCTCCCAGGCGGTGGTCCATCCCACCAACTATTTCGGCTGGATGCTCCGCGGCGAAGCCCTCTTCCAGGCCCTGGAGGCCACCCATCCCCTGCTCTCCAGCCTGCCCATCCCGGGTCCAGTTTGCTTTGAAACCTTTCCCCACGCCATCACCTGGCATCTGCGGGGCGGCAACGCCATCGCGGCCCAGAAGCACCCCCAACGACGAGCGCTGCTCGTGCGGGCGGGCCTCGATCCCGCTCCCTTCACCCGTATCGACCTGATCGACGCCGCTCTCTGCGCCCTGGCGGCCCACCAGGCGGCTTCCGGGGGGGCCTGCGTCACCTATGGGGAGCCCGAAACGGGGCTGATTGTGGTGCCCCGGGGCCCCTTGGCTTGACGGCCGAGAAGCCCGCTTCCAGCCCTGGATCCCCTACGGCTCGCTCACCGCCCGGGTGGCTTCCACCATGCGCATCTCCCCATTGCCCCAGTTGCCGCCCACCAGCAGCGGCGGAGCCCCGGGCCGGGGCCGGGCGCCCTCGCCAGCGGCGAAGGCGACTTCGGTCCAGGCCAGCAGCAAGGGCCCCAGCACCCCGCCATCGGTCCTGTCCTCCGGCCGCAGGTTGAAGTGGTCGCCTCCGTCCACCAGCACCAGCTGGTTGCCCCGTCTGTGGGCCCCCCGCATGGGGTCGATGGCCTCTGGATCCGGCGGCACCACCCAATCCCGGCTGCCGCTCACCACCAGCACCCTCCCGGTCATGTCCGCGGCCGCCCCCCGGGGAAACAGGAGAGAGGTGGGGGGACTCACGGCCCCGACGGCAATCACCCTGGGGTCGCGGATGGCCGCCTGGTTCACGCCCTGCAGCCAGCTGCATTGCAGGGTCCAACTGAGGTTGCGATCGGGGTCCCTCACCTCGTCACAGCGCTTGAGCAGGTTGCCCTCCATCGGCCGCACCCCCGCCAGCTGCAACACGGTGGTGCCCCCCCAGGAATGGCCCAACGCCACCACCTGCCTGGAATTCACCGGCGCGCGCAATCCCAGGGCGCCCACCTGATCAATCGCCGCTCTCGCATCCAATGGCCGCAGCGCCAGCTCCCTCGGGGAGGGAGGAGGGGCCTGACCGGCCAGCACCGCCTGTTGCTGGCTGCTGTCGCTGCCTGGATGGCGGGGAAGAATCACCGTGTAGCCCCGGCTGGCGAGCAGGCGCCCCCACCCCTCAAAGCTCTTGGGGTCATCCCAAAGGCCATGGGAGATCAGCACCAGCCGCCCGTTGGCCACCTCGGGTTCCACCACCATCAGCGTCAAGGGCTCTTTGCGGTGGGCCACCGACAGCTGGGTCATGCGGATCGCCACCGCCCCCCCGGGAGCCATCGGGTTGGGGGCGGCTGGCGCGGGAGGCAGGGTGGCCAGCAGCCGCTCCGCCTCGTCGCGCTGCTCCAGCATGCGGTTGGCCAGGTCCTTGGCTTTGGCCAGATCCAGGGTGAGCCGCCTGCCCGGGAGCGCCTGAATCAGATCCACCAGGGTGGGCTGGCCCTTGGCTGAGGCGCGATTCAGCGCCTCCCGAAGGGTTTCGCCGGTGAGATCCGGAGCTTGGCCCTCCACCTGTCCAAGGGTGGAGAGCACCAACATGGCCTGCTCCACCAACGGCGAGCCCACCGAGCCATCGACGATCCGGGTGAGGGTGAGGGGCACGGGCTGATTCAGCACCTCCCAGAGTTGACGGCCCACGGCCCCGTTGGTGGCCCGATCCAGCTCCGCCAGATCGCTGTTGCCGCCGCGCAGCGCCTCCGGGCTGCGCAGTTCGCTCACCTTCAACGTGAAGCCCGTCTCGAGCAGGGGGATCCGCACCACCACCTCGTCCAGTGCCCGGGCCGGTGCCAGGAGCGCCAGGGGGAGCAGGGTGCCGAGCCCCACCCACCCGGCCAGCGGCCAGGAGAGGACGCGGGTTGTGGATCGTCTCGGCATCCGCGGGCTGCTGGGGGGAACGGGCTCCCCAACTTATGCGCCGCCAAGGGTGTTTTGCCCTCGCCGCTCCGGCCTTCGCCTCAAGTCCACCCCCGCCCGCGGGCCAGCCGCGAGGCCTCGCTCACCGCGTCCACGCAGCGCTGGGCCCGGCGTTTGGCCTCAGCCTGGGTGCGGGCCCCCATGAGGTAGGCCGTCAGGGCCTGGGGAGATTCAATCGGCGCCAGCAGGGCGCGGTGGCGGTCGGCGAGGGCTGGATCCGCCAGCAAGCGGCTCACCAGGCCCCGCGCCCAGAGCGCCTCCCCCGGGCGTCCCGCCCCGAAGAGGTGCTCCCGCAGGCTGGAGAGCAGCTCTCGCTTGAGGGCCACCAGCCGCTCCCCGCGCAGCCGTCGGCTGTTGGGCAGCCCCTCGGCGGGGGTGTGTTCCACGCTCCAGCTCAGGCCCGTGCCCGGCAGCCCCACGGTGGTACGGGTGCCGCCCGAGCGGGCCACCGGGATGTTGAGACTCGCTCCGGGGCCCCCCAGGGAGATGGAACTCAACCCCCGCTGGGTGAAGTTGAAGCGCAGGGGACCGAGGCGGCTGGAGCGGCGAAAACGGAAGCCCATCGATTCAGCGGGAGATGTGGCCAGGACTCCTCATCGCGGAGGAGGGTTAAAGCGGAGCGATTCTGCCGCGCGGGATGGCGCGCCTGCCCAGCCACACCATCCCCAGGCCGGCGAGATTCATCCACAGGCCGTACACCGCCGCGGGCACCGCCATTTCCGGCTCCCTCATCAGCCCGGCGGTGATGGCGATCGCCAGGGCGCAGTTTTGGATCCCCACCTCGATCCCCAAACAGATCCGCTGCCGCGGGGGCAGCCCCGCCAGCCGGCCCGCCAGGTAGCCCGTCAGGGATCCCAGCCCGTTGAGCAGCACCACCGCGAGCCCCACCTTCATGAGGAAATCGGGCAGGCGATGGCCCTCTTGGATCAGCAAAAGCAGAATGATCAGCGCCAACAATCCAGCGGCGAGACGGCTCACTTGCTTCTCCAGGCGCTGGGCGGGGCCTGGGAATCGCTGACGCAGGCCCATGCCGATGGCGACGGGCACCAGGGTGATCAGCAGGATCCCCAGCATGGTGGGGCCGATCGGCAGGCGGATGGAGGCCTGGCTGCCCATCAACATCCGAAGCGATTGATTGGCCAAAATGGGGATTGTCACCACCGTGATCAGGCTGCTGATGGCTGTCAGGGTCACCGAGAGGGCCACATCTCCCCGGGCCAGGTAGGTGATCAGATTCGAGGAGGGACCCGCCGGGCAGATCGCCAGCACCATCAACCCCACCGCGATGGGCGGAGGCATGGGCACCATCCAGACGATCCACGCCCCGATCAACGGCAGCAGCACCACCTGCGCCACCGTGCCCACCGCCACCGCCTTGGGATCCCGCCCGATGCGCCGGAAGTCTTCCGGCACCAGGCCCAGGCCCATCCCCAGCATCACGATTGCCAGGGCCAGGGGCAGCAACACGGTGGTGAAAAGGGTGCTTTGCATCGCTGAGAACGGCGTGTTGCGCCAAATTTGCCCCAGCCCCCCTCACCTCGCATGTTCAGCCCCTCCCGCCGACCGGAGCGTCTGGTGCGCCTGGCCCAGTGGCTGATCGCCCTGCTCTTCGCCTTTTTTCTGATTCGGGTGGGGGGGGCTCTCCTCGCCGACCTGCCCGCCCTGAGCCCACCGCCCCAGCTCGACTCGTTTCTCCAGACCCCCTCGATCACGGCCCTGGAGGCCAGGCTTCAACCCCTCCAGGCCGAACGCCAGGGGCTGGAGGGTCGGCTCAACGGCCTTCGCCAACGGCAGGAGGTGGCCCGTCAGGCCTACGAGAGCGACAAAGCCAGCTTTGACAACTGGCGCTCGGCCCGATCCGCCACGGCGCAAACCAGTCAAAACCCGGAGGTGATCGCCCGGGCCCGCCAGCTCGATTACCAGCTCCAACTTCAACAACGCCTGGGCGAGGAGCGGCGAGGGTTGGAGCGCCAACTGGGCGCCACGCAAGCCACCATGGCTCCCTTCGAAGCACGACTAGCCCAGCTCAGGGCGGAGGGGGAGCGTCTCTTCCAGCGGGCCCGGGAGCGGACTGAATTGCGGGTGTTTGGCTTGCGGCTCCTCCTGGTGGGCCCCCTGCTCGCCGCCTCCCTCTGGCAGTTTCGCCGCTATCGGGGCACGGAACAGTGGCCCTTCGTGTGGGGCTTCCTGCTGTTCGGACTCTTCTCTTTTTTCTTCGAGCTCGTGCCCTACCTCCCGAGCTTCGGGGCGTACATCCGCTATGGGGTGGGAGCCCTGCTCACCGTTGTGGCCGGCCGCGCCCTCATCCGCTGGCTCCAGGACGACCTCCGGCGCAAGCGGCAAGAACAAGCCGCCCCCCAGGAACAGCGGCAGCGGGAGATTCGCTACGAAAAAGCCCTGCGGTCCCTTGACCAAAGCCAATGTCCCAGCTGTGAACGTCGCCTCCCGGCCAAGGACGGGGACTTGCCCGACTTCTGCATGCATTGCGGCCTGGAGTTGCGGGTGGATTGTCCCCGTTGCCAATTCCATCACCTGTCGTTCTTTCCCTATTGCCCCAGCTGCGGGCTGCGCCGCTCGCTTTAGCCGGCGCCAGTGCGGGCGATGTCGAGCACGTCGGCCATGGAGCGGATCTGATCGATCGTGTCTCGCAGTTGGCCATCACTGCTGAGCTCCACCCTCAGGTCGATGCGGGCGGGCTTGCCGGGGGTGGTGCGCACCCTGGCGTCGCTGACGTTGATGCGGTGATCAGAGAGGCGGGTGAGGATGTCTTTGAGCACGCCCACCCGATCGAGCACTTCGATGCGCAACTGCACCGGATAGCGACGGCGGGTCTCTTCCACCGCGACCGGGTTCCAGCGCACCGGCAGCCGCCGTTCCCCTGGAACCTGGCTCAAATTGCCGCAATCCTGCCGATGGATGGTGATGCCGTGGTTGCCCAGGGCCACCGTGCCCACGATGGGCGCTCCCGGCAGGGGGCTGCAGCAGCCCCCAAGCCGATATTCCAGCCCCTCCAAGCCCAAGATCGGGCTCCCGGAAACCGGCGGGGCGGCGCTGGCGGCCTGGGCGGCGGCGGCCACACCGGCGGCCACGGCCTCGTTGCTCGGCGGAGGGGTGGCCGTCGCCGCCGCCAGTCGGATTTCTTCTCGCAACCGGTTCACCACCTGCTGCAAAGTCACCCCCCCAAAGCCCAGGGTGGCCAGCAGATCCTCCGTGCCCACCAGGTTGCAGCGGCGGGCCACCCGGGCCATCGCCTCGCCCTTGAGCAGGGCGTCGAAGCCCTCCCGACCCAGTTCCCGCTCCAACATCTCCGTGCCGCGAAGGATGTTGTCTTCCCGGTGGCTCCGTTTGTACCAAGAACGGATGCGGTTGCGGGCCGTGGGGGTGGCCACGAAATTCAGCCAATCCAGGCTGGGGTGGGCGGATTTGGCCGTGATCACCTGCACGAAATCGCCGTTTTGCAGTTGGCTGGTCAGTGGGCAGAGGCGATCGTTGATCCTGACGCCCTGGCAGTGATTGCCCACCTCCGAGTGAATGCGGTAGGCAAAATCCACCGCTGTGGAGCCCTTGCGCAGCCCCACCACATCTCCTTTGGGAGTGAAGACAAACACTTCCTCGTCAAACAGGTCTTCCTTGATCGAGGCCAGATAGTCGCTGCTGTCATCAGCGCCCCCATCCTTCTGCCAATCCACCAGCTGGCGCAGCCAGTTGAACCGCTCAGCCTCCCCGCTGGCGGGCGAGCCCCCCTCCTTGTATTTCCAATGGGCGGCGATGCCGAACTCCGCCACCTGGTGCATCTCGCTGGTGCGGATTTGCACCTCGATGGGCCGATGGCGGCCGATGACGGCGGTGTGCAGCGATTGGTAGCCATTCGGCTTGGGCAGGCCGATGTAATCCTTGAATCGGCCCGGAATGGGCCGAAAGGTGTCGTGCACCACGGCGAGGGCCCGATAGCAGCTCTCCACCGACGGGCAGAGGATACGAACGGCGGCGATGTCGTACAGCTCGTGGAAGGCCTTCTGCTGCCGCTGCATCTTGCTCCAGATGCCATAGAGGTGCTTGGGGCGTCCATGCACCTGGCACATGCCGAGCCCCACGGCCTCCAGTCGCTCCCGGAGCAAGCCCGCCGTGACCGCCAGCCGCTCTTCCCGTTCGCTGCGTTTGGTGGCCACCGCCTGTTGAATTTCCCGGTAAGCCTCCGGTTCCAGGATTTTGAAGGCCAGATCCTCCAGCTCCCACTTGAAGCGGCCGATGCCCAGTCGGTTGGCCAGAGGGGCGTAGATCTCACGGGTTTCCCGGGCGATGCGCTGCTGCTTTTCGGGCTTGAGGGCGCCCAGGGTGCGCATGTTGTGCAAGCGATCGGCCAGCTTCACCAACACCACCCGGATGTCGCTGGCCATGGCCAGAAACATCCGCCGCAGATTTTCCGCCTGGGCTTCGGTGTGATTGGTGAAATGGATGCCGCCGAGCTTCGTGACCCCCTCCACCAGGGCGCGCACCTCAGGGCCGAAGTGTTCCTCCAGCTCGAGGGGGGTCACCTGGGTGTCCTCCACCACATCGTGGAGAAAGCCGGCGGCGATGACCGCCGCGCTGGCCCCGATGTCGCGCAACAGATCAGCGACGGCGATGGGGTGCACGATGTAGGGCTCGCCCGTGGCCCGGAACTGGCCCTCGTGGAGCTGGAAGGCGAAGTCGAAGGCGGAGGCGATGAGCGCCTCGGTGTCGGTGGGACAGCTGTCGCCGGGACCGGGCGGCACATGGCGCACGCATTCCTTGAGCCACTCCGGCAAGGGCACGCCGTAATCGTCGGGCACGTGGATCTGGCGGCGGCGCAGGGGCAGGGGGCTCGGAGGTGAGGCGGGACGCCGCTCCTCCACCATGTCCCCGTTAGGGCTCTCGGCCGCTGGAGCACTCAAGTCGGGGATGGTCCTGAGCATCGACCTCCACGCGGTGCCCCCATGGTAGTCAGGTCGCAACCCCCTGGGAGACGCCAAGCTGGTGCGAGTCTGATCGCCGCCATGGCGCCATCTCTCCCCGCCGAGCCTGATGAGGGGGCGGCCGCTCCCGTGCTTCACCTGCGCCAATTGATGGTGCGCTACCCGGGCGCCCCCCTCCCCACCCTGGATGGCTTGGACCTGCGCTTGGAGCGGGGCGACCGCCTGGCGTTGGTGGGCCCCTCCGGTTGCGGCAAGAGCACCGTCGCCCGGGCCGTGTTGCGGCTTCTGCCCCCGGGAACCGATTGCCAGGGCAGCGTGACGCTGGCCGGCCAGGATCCAGGACGCCTGGATCAGGCGGCCCTGCGCCGGCTTCGGGGGGAGGCCGCGGGCCTGGTGTTTCAAGACCCCATGACCCGGCTGAACCCCCTGCTCACCGTGGGGGAGCATCTTCGAGACACCCTCGCCGCCCATCGTCCCGGCAGGCGGCCAGAGCTGCGCGCCCGGGTGGAGGAGTTGCTCGCCCGGGTGGGGATCGAACCGGGCCGTTACGGCGGCTACCCGCACGAATTCAGCGGCGGCATGCGGCAACGGGTGGCCATCGCCCTGGCCATGGCCCTTCGCCCGCCGCTGGTGATCGCGGATGAACCCACCACCAGCCTGGATGTGGCGGTGACGATGCAGGTGATGGCTGAACTTTGCGGGCTGTGCCAGGAGGCGGGCAGTGCTTTGCTGTTGATCACCCACGATCTGGCCATGGCGGGCCGCTGGTGCGAGCGCATCGCCGTGCTGGATGGGGGCCGGCTGGTGGAGGAGGGCTCCAGCCGCCAGGTGCTCACCGCCCCGTCCTCCGCCGTGGGCCAGCGCCTGGTGCGGGCCGCCCGGGAGCGGGAAGGCCGCCACAGCGTGGCGCCCGCCGAGGCGCCGGTGGTTCTGGAGATCGAGGAGTTGCGCAGCTGGCACCCCCTCCCCTCTCCCCCATGGCGGGCCCGCTGGCTCAAGGCCGTGGACGGGGTGAGCCTCACCCTTCACGCGGGAGAAACCATCGGGGTGGTGGGCGCCTCAGGCTGTGGCAAGAGCACCCTCTGCCGCGCCCTGATGGGGTTGGCTCCGGTGCGGGGCGGCGCGGTGCGGCTGTTGGGACAGGATCTGCGCCAGCTTCGGGGGGGCGCCCCGCGGCAAGCCCGCCGCCAGCTGCAGATGGTGTTTCAGGATCCCTTGGCTTGCCTCAATCCCCAGATGTCGGTGGGGGAAGCCGTGGCCGACCCCCTGCTGATCCATGGGCTGGCGGGCCGCTCGGAGGCCCGCCGCCGGGCTCGGGAGCAACTGGCCGCGGTGGGTCTGGAGCCTCCCGAGGCGTTTGAACAGCGTCGGCCCCGCCAGCTCTCCGGCGGTCAACAGCAGCGGGTGGCCATTGCCCGGGCCCTCATCCTCCAGCCCCGCGTGTTGCTCTGCGACGAGAGTGTGAGCATGCTCGACGCCGAGGTGCAGGCCGATGTGCTGACCCTGTTGCGCGATCTGCGGGAGCGCCTCGGGCTCGGGTTGCTGTTCGTCACCCACGACCTCTCGGTGGCGAGCGGCTTCTGCCACAGCGTGATTGTGCTGGAGGGGGGGCGGATTGTGGAGGAAGGGCCCGGGTCTGACCTCCTCAGCCACCCGCGGGCCCCCATCACCCGCACCCTGGTGGACGCCTGTCCGCGATTGCCCGCGCTGCGCGCCTAGGCCACAACCACGGAAATCAACGCCTCATCACCCTGCTGGACTCCCACCAAGGGCCCCTCCGGCGGGACGCGCTGACGTTTGCCGCGAGCGGGCCCGGCGGGGACCCGCCGCGAGTCGGCGGTCCGGCGCCTCCATGCGACCATGCGCCCTGCCGTGGCGACCTTCCACCTGGGCATGCTCCCGACTCCCCCGCGGAGGGTTGCCTCCCCCCCAGCCCGGCCTCGTCTGGGCCGGCAGCGCGCCTTGGTGCTCTCGCTCACCCTCGGGCTGGGATTGCTGCTCTTCGTTTGGAAGCTCGGCGGCACCGGTCTGGTGGACGAAACCCCGCCCCTGTTTGCCGCCGCGGCCCGTGCCATGCCCGAAAGCGGCGATTGGCTGATCCCCCGGGTGAATGGTCTGCCGCGCTATGACAAGCCACCGCTCGTGTACTGGTTGATGGGGGCGCTCTACGCGCTGCCGGGCCAGTCGCAATGGAATCCCCTCGGCACCTGGGCCGCGGGGCTGCCGTCCTCCCTTGCCTCCGTGGCGGTGATGCTCGGTCTGGCCGACACCCTTCTGCGCTGGCCCCAAAGCCAACGGGAGCGGGAGGCGCTGGAGGGGGAGGGGGTTCCCCTCACCCCCCTGGGGGCGGCCCTGGCGTTCGCCCTTTCGCCCCTGGTGCTTCTCTGGGGGCGCATCCCGGTGAGTGATGCCCTTTTCACCGCCCTGCTGGCCCTCGCCTTGTTGTCCTTCTGGCGCCACTACGCCGCCGACAGCGGCTCTTGGTGGCCAGCCTGGACCCTGCTGGGCTTGGCCGTGCTCACCAAGGGTCCGGTGGCGGTGGTGCTGGCCGCCCTCACCCTGGTGATCTTCGGCTGGCTCCAGGGCGATGGGCCCCGACTCCTCCTCCGCCTGAGACCCTTGCGCGGGCTGCTGCTCACCACCCTCGTGGCGCTCCCCTGGTATGGGCTTGCCTTGGCCGCCGAGGGTCGCCCTTTTTGGGACAGTTTCTTCGGCTATCACAACCTGCAGCGCTTCACCTCCGTGGTGAATCACCACCTGCAGCCCTGGTGGTTTTTTGGTCCCGTGTCGCTGATCGCCAGCCTGCCCTTTTCCCCCCTGTTGCTCCAGGGTCTGGTCCAGGCGGTCGGGCCCTTGCGGTGGCGCCGTCAGCCGGCCCTGGCCGTGCCGGCACCGCTCTCCCTCAGTCGGTTCTGCGCCTGCTGGCTGGTGGCGGTGCTGGTGTTTTTCACGGCCGCCTTCACCAAACTTCCCAGTTATTGGTTGCCCGCGGTGCCGGCCGCGGCCATCCTCATCGCCCTCGCCCCCGCCGGGTCCGCCGCCAGCCGCTGGGCGTGGCGGGCCACCTTGCTTCTCACCGCCCTGATCGCCGCCGTGTTTTTCGCCGGCCCCTGGGTGGTGCCCCTGATCCGCGATCCAGAGCTGCCCACCCTGCCGGCCGAGTTGATTCGCTCAGGTCGCTTGCCGGTGGCGGGCCTGTGCTGGCTGGCCGCTTCCCTCCTCGGCTGGGCCTGCTCCTCGTCCCCCAGCAGGCGGCTGCTGGCCCTGCAGGCCCCACTGGTGCTCTTTGTGCCCCTGGCCCTGTTGCCCAGCTGGGCCCTGGGGGATCGGCTGCGGGGAGAGCCGGTCCGGGCCCTCGCCACCAGCATCGGCCGCTGGGCCCAGCCCGGCGAACCCCTGGCCATGGTGGGAATTCTCAAGCCCTCGCTGCATTACTACAGCCGCCGCGTGGTGATCTACGAGGGCATCCAGCCCGCGGGGCTCCGCAACCTGAGCGACCGCCTGCGCCATGAACACCGCCAGGGCATGGCGCCCAGCACCCCCCAGCGGCAGCCCACCCTGTTGATGGTGATCGACGAACGCACGTCCCGGGCGCCCCACTGGCAAGGCCTGGCCCCGGAGGAACTCGACCGGGCGGGCCTCTATCGCCTCTGGCGCCTCGATCGCCAGCGTCTGGAGCGGAGGGCTCGGGAGTTGGAGGCGGCTGGGGTGCCCTTGGAATGGCGCCGGCCCGTGCCAGAACGCTACTGAACCAGAGGCCCTGGGGCGGAAGGGGCAGGCCTCAGGCCGCGGCCACGGGATGGGCGGTCAACTCGCCATAGAGCTTTTCGATGGCGTCAATGTTGCGGCTCAGGGTGTAGCGCTCCAGCACCCGCGCCCTGGCGCGACGGCCCAGTTCGGCGGTCAGCACCGGTTGATCCCGCAGCACGGGGAGCAGGGTGCGCAGTTGGGTGGTGACCCCTTGGGTGCTGATCACGATGCCAGCCCCCCCCTCCAGGGCCTCCCCATCGGCCCCGGCGTCGGTGGCCACGCAGGCTTTGCCGCAGGCCATCGCCTCCAGCAACGCCAAGGAGAGCCCCTCCACCAGGGAGGGCAGCAAAAACACCTCCGCCATCTGCAGCAGGGCCACCCGACGCTTCAGGTTGGCCTCATGCCCCCACCAGACCACGTCCTCATCGTTGTTTTGGAGGGCGCCGCGCAGCGGACCATCACCCACGATCAGCAGCAGGCAGCCGCTTGGACGCACGAGACGCCAGGCTTTGAGCAGGGCTTCCACGTTTTTCTCCGTCGACAGACGGCCCATGTAAAGGAAGACGCGATGCTGACCAAACCGTTGCCGCAGCTCACCGAGGCCCTCCTGGGTCCCCTGACCCGCGGGAGCCCAGGTGTCGGGATCGACGCCGTTGGGGATCACCGCCAACCGGTCTGGGGGGACGCCGAGCCGCTCCAGCAGATCCGCCTGGAGCTCGGAAAACACGATCACCCGGTCGTAGCGGGCCAGGGACGGGGCATACACCTGATAGGTGAGTTGCTGGGTGCCGGCGGTGATGTTGCGCAGGTTGGCGTCGAAGGCGGGGTGGAAGGTGGCCACCAACGGCAGACCCAGTTGCTGGCAGAGATCGGGGAGCCGGAAATCGAGGGGCGAGAGGGTGAGGCTGGCGTGCACCAGATCCGGCCGCAACCGCTCTAGGGATTCCCTCAGCTCCCGCTGGGCGCCGGGGGAGGGGATCGTGTACACCTGCGACTTCACCAGATAGGAGAGGGCCACATCCGGTCCATCAAGCGGCCCCGAGGCTCTCAGGGGATCGGGGCGCGGTTTGCTCAGGAGGGTGTCCTGGCGGTTCAGGGCCGCGGCGGCGGGGGTGTCGAAATGGATGAAACTCACCTGATGGCCCCTCTGGCGCAGGGCCTCCGTGGTGGCGAGGCTGTAGGTGACGTTGCCGCAGAAGGGAGATTTTTTACCCAGCCAGGCGATGTGCGTCACCGCTTGAATTCAATCATCCCAAAACTAGCAGTGGCCCCCTCAAGAGGGGCGCCAGGGTTGTTCGCTCAGGGCGGCGATCAAGGCGATGGCCGCCAGGCCCCAGAGCACCGGTAACAGGCCGTAGCGGCTCACCACGGTGCCAGCCAGGGCCAGGGGAAGGCTCAGGGCGATGTTGATCAGGTTGTTCTGCAGGCCAAACACCTTGCCGCGTTGGTCCTCGGGCGTGTCCACCTGGATGGTGGTTTGGGCGGGGATCGCCAGCAAGGCGGCCCCCAGTCCCAGCAGGACACAAAGCAGCAAGGTGAGCACGAGGTTGCCCCGGAGCTGGCCGAGGAGCACCAGGCTGAAGGCGATGGTGCCCAGCCCCGTGCTGGCCAGCAATTTGCGGCTGAAATAGTCCCCCAGCTGGGCCATGGCGAGGGCCCCGAGGGCCAGGCCAATGCCACTCATGGCGAGCAACGTGCCAAACCCCGTGGGGCCGAGGGGTTGAATCGCCGCCGCCAGGCTGATGGCCAGCACATACAGCGCGGCCAACAGGCTATAGAGCAACACCAGTTGGAGCATCGCCGTGCGCACGGTGGCCCGTTCCCGCAACACCGCCAATCCCTCGCCGATTTCTTCCCAGATCGACACCTGGCGCACCTGCCGGGGGGGCTCCTCCAGTTGGATGCCCGCGATGGCCAGGGCGGCCAGGCCGTAGCAGAGGGGCAGGAGGCCAAACTCCCCGTTTTGCACCCCGAGGGCGCCCAGTCCGCCCCGCAACAGGCGGAGGATGGGATCCCCCAGGGCGAAACCCACGATGGTGGCCGCCATGCTGGTGGCCTGATACACCGAGTTGGCGGCCAGCAGCTGGTGGGAGGGCACCAGCAAGGGAATCGCGGCCTGCTCCGCGGGGGCGAAGAACTGGGTGAGGGCCGACTCCAGAAGGGTCATCAGCACCAGGGCCCAATAGCCCCAGCTCAGCCCGAGCCAATGGGGTCCGGGAAGGAGGGCCAGGGGGGCCAGCATCACCAGGCCGGCCCGGATGGCGTTGGAGGCCACCATCACCGAACGCTTCGGCCAGCGATCCGCCCACACCCCCGCCACGGTGCCCATCAGCACCGCCGGAATCGTGTTGGCCACATAGATCCCCGTCGCCAGGAGGGTGATCACCTGGGCCCGGCTTTCCAGATTGATGCGGATGGCGGCGGCGGCTTCCGCCAGGGGGGTGTTGCCGCTGAGGTTGTCCGGCACCCAGTACTGGGCGATCAGGAACACCATCAACACGATGTAAAACTTGTCCGCCAGCTGGGAAAAGATCTGGCCGATCCACAGCCGGCGAAACCCCGGCCGAGCCAGGACGGCCCCCAGTCCCTTCTCCTCCGGGGGCAAGGGTGGAAGCTCCCTTGGGGGTTCAGCGAGCCGCGACACAACCGGATCCGTCATGGGGTCTTGGACCGGGGGACAGCGGGATGGGGCTGGGGCATCTCCTCCACACTGGCTCGCAGCAGTCTGAAGGCTCGCGGTCGGCTTCCCAGATGTTCGTCACACCAGACCTCCACCAGGGCGAGCAAATGGAGCCAGACCGTTTCAGGCCCCAGCAGACTGCCATCCCGAGATCGGGGGGTCCCGGCGCGGGGCAGCCGTTGCAGGAGGGCCAGCTCCGAGGCGTTGAGCATCAGGGCCGCCCCCGCCACGGCTCCTGTCGCCAGTCCCTCCGCCGGGAGCAGGCTGCAGCGCCACGTCCAATCGCCCAGGGGGGGATCCAGGGGGGCTCCCGTCCTGGCGCAGTGCCGCAGTGGCAGGGCATAGCCCCCGAGCGCCAGGAGGTGCACACACCCCTGAACCGCGATCGCCACCGCCTCCACCCGCTCACTGGCCTCCAGCACCACCCCGTCCAGGCGGCCCAGATGGGCCAGCAGCATGGATGGCCACCCCGGGGAGGGGGCGCCGCTGGGCACCAGCCGGAGGCAGAGTTCCGCCAAGGCCTGAGCGGCCGCCAGGGTGTCCAGCCGTTCCCCCAGGCCGTTGAAGCCCCGAACGAGCCTCAATTGCCGCACCCGGGGAAGGTTTCCCCCGCCCACCTGCAGCCGCAGGTGGGCCAGGGGGAGGGCCGCCGCCAGGCGGCTGCGGGGCTTCCGCGCGCCCGGCACCGCGAGGCGGATGAGTCCCTCCTCTTCCGTGAGCAACGTGAGCAGCCGATCGCTCTCTCCCAGGGCCGTGCACCGCAGCCCCACCCCCTCCAGGAGCCGTTCCGTCGCCATGGGATCAGCCCGCGCTTGCCTTCAAGGCCTCCATCAGCGCCACACCCCGACTGGTGCCCAGCCGCGCCGCCCCGGCCTCCACCAGGGCCAGCGCCCGCTCCAGGGTGGTGATTCCTCCGGAGGCCTTGACGGCCGCCCGACCCCGGGCCAGATCCCGCAGCCGCCGCACTTGGTCAGGGGTCACGGGGGGGCCGAAGCCGCTGCCGGTCTTGAGGAACAGGGCGCCCGCGTCAATGCTCACCTCCACGAGCAGGCGGAGGGCCTCCTCGCTGAGACGGCCCTGTTCCACGATCACCTTCACGGGCAGGCCGAGTTCGATGATCGGCGCCAGGTCGTTAAGCAGGGTGTGGCTGTCGCCATCGGCCAGGGCGCCGAAATCCGGCACCACATCCAGCTCGTCCGCGCCCTGATCCAGGGCGTCTTCCGCCTCGGCCCTCTTCACCGCCGGGGGCACGGCGCCAAAGGGGAAGCCGATCACCGCCACAAGTTTCACCGCGCCGCGACGGGGCAGGCGCTCCCGGGCGGCGCCCACCCAGCGAGAGGCCACGCAAAGGCCCGCAAAGCTGAAATGGGTGGCCTCGTCGCAGGCGCGATGGAGCTCCTCCAGCCCGTGATGGGGATCCAAAAGGGCGTGGTCCATCAGGGGCGCCAGATCGGGCAGCTCCTCGTTCACGCGTCCTTGGCCTGGATCACGCCGAAGCCGCCGTGGTTGCGGCGATACACCACCTGAATCTCCTGGCTGTCGGCATCCCGGAACACGTAAAAGTCGTGATCGATGATGTCCAGCTGGTGCAGGGCCTCCTCCAGGGACATGGGCGCCATGGCGTAGTACTTCCGCCGCACGCCGCGATGGGGCAGGTTGGGCTCCAGGCCCTCGGTGAGGGGGTGGCCGGGTTGGGGCAGGTGGGCGGCGCCCGCCTCCTCCGCCGCGGCGGAGCGGTGCACGGGGCCCTGCAGGCGCTCTTGAAGGCGATTTTTATGGCGGTTCAGCTGGCGGGCCACCTTGCTGGCCACCATGTCGATGCTGGCGTAAAGATTTTCGCTGCGTTCCTGGGCCCGGATCACCACGCCATTGGCAAACATGGTCACTTCCGCCGTCTGTTGGGGCACGCGGGGGTTGCGGGCGACCGAGAGATGCACGTCCGCCTCTTTCACCAGGTCTTCGAAGTGGCTGATGGCGCGGGAGAGCTTGGTTTCGGTGTACTCGCGAATCGCGGGCGTGATGTCCAGATTGCGACCGTGGATCAGGAGTTTCATGGCGGTTCCATTCAGCCGGTTGTTCCCCAACCGGTTCTGTTGCCACAGTAGTGAGACTGAGCCATGGGACCCAACGGCACCGCAATTCTTTTTGAAGCCTCCGCGCCGGTGCCCTTCCCCCGGGCCTGGGCCTGGCAGCGGCGGCTTCAGCGCCGCTTGCTGACCGACCCCACCGCCCCGGAGGCCGTGGTTCTGCTGGAGCATCCCCCCTGCTACACCCTCGGCCGGGGCGCCAGCGAGGCCCACCTGCGATTCGATCCCCTGGCCCCCCCCCTGCCCCTCTACCGCGTGGATCGTGGCGGGGAGGTGACCCACCATCTCCCTGGCCAGCTGGTGCTTTATCCCGTGCTTCGGTTGGAGCGCCACGGCGCCGACCTGCATCGTTATCTGCGGGCCCTGGAGTCCGTGGTGATCCGCACCCTGGCGGATCTGGAGCTGCACGCCGAGCGGGTGGAGGGCCTCACCGGGGTGTGGCTGGAGGGCGTGAAGGTGGCGGCCATCGGGGTGGGGGCCAAGCGCTGGATCAGCCAGCACGGCCTGGCGCTCAATGTGTCCTGCGCCCTCGACACCTTTTCCGCCATCGTGCCCTGCGGGTTGGCCGATCGGCCCGTGGGCCGACTGGCCGACTGGCTCCCTGGTCTGAGCGCCGGGGCGGTGCGGCCCCTGTTGTCGCGTGCCTTCGCCCGGGAGTTTGGCCTCGGTCTTCGTCCCCCCGAGGCCACTGAAACCCTTCCTGGCCTGTAACCATGGGCGGGACCTGTTCACCCGCCCCATGACGAACGCCGTCGCGGACCCCTCCAGCGCTGAGATTCGCTGGAGTGGCACGGCCCGGGATTTCGCCGCCCTCGCCGGGCGGGATCGCTGGCTGGGGATCGGGGGGCTGGAGGCGCTGTGGCCGGAATTGGCCCGTCGCCACGGGGAGGCCTTGGCCCTGGAAGACACCCATGCCAGCCCCCCCGTGCGCTTGAGCTATCGCGAGCTGGCGGAGGCCATTGAGCGGGTGGCCGCCGCCTTTGTCGCCCTGGGCCTGCTCCCTGGCGATGTGGTGGCCCTGTTCGCCGAGAACAGCCCCCGCTGGCTTCTCTCCGACCAGGGAGTGATGAGGGCCGGGGCGGCGGACGCGGTGCGCGGCGGCGGGGCTCCGGTGGAGGAACTCCGTTACATCCTTGAGGACTGCGGGGCCGTGGCTTTGGTGGTGGAATCGGCCGCCCTCTTCCGCAAGCTGGCCCTCTCCCCCCGGAGTCTGGAGCGGCTCCGCTTTGTGCTCGTGTTGGAGGGGGAGGCGGCGGCGCTGGAGGGCGTGACGCCCAGCCTCGACTGGGAAGGCCTCTCGAGGCTGGGCGCCACCCTTCCCCCGCCACCCCTTCCGGGGGGCGGGGAAGAGCGGCTGGCCACCCTGCTCTACACCTCCGGTACCACCGGCCAGCCGAAGGGCGTGCCCCTCAGCCACGGCAACCTTCTGCACCAGTTGCGCACCCTTGGCGTGGCGGTCTCTCCCGCCCCAGGAGACAGGGTGCTCAGCGTGTTGCCCATTTGGCATGCCTATGAGCGCACCGCCGAATACTTTTTGCTCTCGTGCGGCTGCCAGCAGACCTACACCAGCTTGAGGCACCTCAAGGCGGATCTTCAGAAGGTGAGGCCCCAATACCTCATCAGCGTGCCCCGACTCTGGGAAGCCCTGCTCTCAGGCTTCGAGGACGCCTTGGCCGCCATGCCGGCCTCCCGCCAGCGGCTGCTGAGCCGCGCCCTGGCCAACAGTCGCGCCTTTTACCGGGCCCGCCGCACAGCCCTCGATCTCACCTTGACCCCCGAGCCTGCCCCCCGGCGGCTGCTGGCGGCGGGGGAGGCGCTCCTGCGGGCCCCCGTGCATGGCCTGGCCGCCACCCTGCTGTGGCCAAAGGTGCGCCAGCAATTGGTGGGGGGCGAATTGCGCACCGCCATCAGCGGGGGTGGGGCCTTGGCCATCCATGTGGACGGTTTTTTTGAGGCCATCGGCATCGAGTTGTTGGTGGGCTATGGGCTCACGGAGACCAGTCCGGTGCTCACCTGCCGCCGCTCCTGGGTGAATCGGCGCGGGAGCGCCGGCCAGCCCCTCCCGGGCACCGCGGTGCGAATCGCCCATCCGGACAGCCGCGCCACCCTGCGGATTGGAGAGCCGGGGCTGGTGTTGGCCCAGGGGCCGCAGGTGATGGCCGGGTATCACGGCAAGCCGGAGGCCACCGCCAAGGTGCTGGATCGGGATGGATGGTTTGACACGGGAGATTTGGGCCGCCTTCTGGCCGATGGCTCCCTGGTGCTCACGGGCCGAGCCAAGGACACCATCGTGTTGAGCAGCGGCGAGAACATTGAGCCGGGTCCCCTGGAGGAGGCCCTGGTGGAGTGCCCCCTCTTCGAGCAGGTGATGCTGGTGGGCCAAGACCGCAAGCAGCTCGGCGCCCTGCTGGTGCCGAAGGGGGAGCCCCTGGTCCAATGGGCCCGGAGTCAACAGCTCCCCGAGCCGGCCCTCACGTCCGAGGGCACGGTGGTGGGCTTGGATCCCGCCCTGGCCAAGGCCCTGACGCGGGAGTGCAACCGGTTGCTGGCCAGCCGACAGGGATCCCGGCCCGATGAGCGCTTGGGCGGTGTGGCCCTGGTGGAGCCCTTCACCATTGACAACGGCCTGCTCACCCAAACCCTCAAGCAGCGTCGCGACCGCATCGCCGCCCGGGATGCGGCGGCGATCGCCTCCCTCTACGGTGAGGGTTGATCCCTCTCCCGAGCAGTCCCGCAGTCCCATGGCCGAGTCTTTCACGATCAAGCGCGCCATCACCATTCGTGCCGTGGTCACTCCGCGTTGGAAGGAAGACGCCGAGCGCGAACTCAGCAACGCCCTGAGCAACCTGGATGGGCAGCTGGCGCAGCTGGAGCAGGAGGGGCAGAGGGTGATCACGGAAGTGCGCGGCCAAAGCCTCAATCCCTTGGATCCAAGGGTTCAGGAGCAGGTGGCCTCGATTCAGCAGCAGGTGGCCGCCAAGCGGGCCGAGCTGGAGGAACAGAAGCGTCAGGTGCTGGAGCAGCAGCAGCAGGTGCGGTCTCTCGACTACGAGCAGGTGGTGGATCAGGGTCAGCTGGAGAGCCTGTGTGAGGTGCGCCTCGGCGACAACCTGGTGGAGAAGATGCAGGCCTCCGTGCTGGTGCGGGATGGGGTGGTGGAAGCCCTGGAGGGTGTGGACTGAACCCGGAGCCCTCCCACTCAGAACGGGAGCCGGGCGCTGCGTAGGATCGGCACTCTTGCGCGGCGGATCGACCGGTGGCCACCCACGACATCTTCATGCCCGCCCTCAGTTCCACCATGACTGAGGGCAAGATCGTGCAGTGGCTGAAGAAACCCGGAGATCGGGTCGCCCGCGGCGAGTCGGTGCTCGTGGTGGAGTCCGATAAGGCGGATATGGATGTGGAGTCGTTTCAAGAGGGGTTTTTGGCGGTGGTGCTCGTGGAGGCGGGGGGCACCGCTCCCGTGGGCGACACCATCGGCCTGATCGCCGAGAGCGAGGCGGAGATCGCCGAGGTGCAAGCCCGCGCCAAGGCGACGTCTCCCGCGCCGGCCGCGACCACTCCCCCTCCGGCCCCCACCCCAGCGCCCGCCCCCACCCCAGCCCCCGCCCCCACGCCCGCCCCGGTGGCGAGCGCCCCTGTTCCCCCCGCGCCGAAGCCCGCGCCGGAGCCCCAAGTCGCGGTCGCGGCGGATGGACGGGTGGTCGCCACCCCCCGGGCGAAAAAACTCGCCGCCCAATTGGGAGTGCGGCTGTCGGCCGTGCGGGGCAGCGGTCCCCATGGCCGCGTCCAAGCGGAGGATGTGGAACGGGCCGCCGGCCAACCGGTGAGCGTCCCCCGGGTGGCGGAGGGCGTTGGCCCGGCCACCGCGGTGGCCCCAAGCCACGGCGGTGCCCCGGTCGCCTCGGCCCCCGCGGGCGAGGCCTTCGGCCAGCCTGGGGACACCATCCCCTTCAACACCCTCCAGCAGGCGGTGAACCGCAACATGGCCACCAGCTTGGCGGTCCCCTGCTTCCACGTGGGCTACACCATCACCACCGACAAACTGGATGCCCTCCACAAACGGGTGAAAGACAAGGGCGTCACCATGACCGCCCTGCTGGCCAAGGCGGTGGCGGTTTGCCTGGCCCGCCATCCCCAGGTCAACGCGGCCTACAGCGAGGCCGGCATGGCCTACCCCGAGACGGTGAATGTGGCGGTGGCGGTGGCCATGGAGGATGGGGGCCTGATCACCCCGGTGCTGGCCCAAGCGGATCGCGCCGATCTCTATGCCCTGTCGCGCACCTGGGCCGACCTGGTGACACGCGCCCGGGCCAAGCAGCTCAAGCCCGAGGAATACAGCACCGGCACCTTCACCCTCTCCAATCTGGGCATGTTCGGAGTGGATCGTTTCGACGCGATCCTGCCGCCGGGCACGGGAGCTATTTTGGCGGTGGCCGCCTCCCGCCCCGCCGTGATCGCCGGCAAGGATGGCGCGATCCGGGTGGGCCGGCAAATGCAGGTAAATCTCACTTGCGACCATCGGGTGATCTACGGCGCCCACGCCGCGGCCTTCCTGCGGGAGTTGGCCCACCTGATCGAAACCAATCCCGAGAGCCTGGCCCTTTGACCCATCCCTGACGGCCCCGGAACGCTGGCCCGTGACCTCCGCTGACGACCGGCTGCTCTCCAGCTACGACTTTCCCCTCCCCCAGGAGGCCATCGCCCAGCGGCCCGCCGAGCCCCGGCACAGCGCCCGCTTGCTCGTGGTGGAACCCAACCGAGGCGCTCGCCACCGCACGGTGTGGGACTGGCCGGAGGAACTGCGGGCGGGGGATTTGATCGTGGTGAATGACACCAGGGTGTTGCAAGCCCGCCTGCGGGCCCGGCGGGCCAGCGGTGGGGTGGTGGAGGTGTTGGTGTTGCGACCCGCTGGTCACTCCCCCGCGTCCCTGGAGGGCGGCGGGGGGTGCGACTGGTTGTGCCTGCTCAAGCCCGCCAAGCGGGTGAGGCTCGGCGAAATCCTGGTGCTGGAAACCCCATCGGGCCAACCCTGTGATCCGCCGGTGCGGCTCCAGGTGGTGGCCGTGGAGCCGGAATCGGGGGGGCGGGTGGTGCGATTTCCTCCCGGGTTGACGGATGCCCGGGCCATCGAGCCCTTTCTCCAGCGCCACGGGGCCATGCCCCTGCCGCCTTACATCCACGGCGACCCCGCGGTGGAGGGCGACCGCTACCAAACCCGCTTTGCCGCCAAGCCCGGGGCCGTGGCCGCGCCAACGGCTGGCCTGCATTTGAGTGACACGCTGCTGGAACGCCTGCGGGAGCGAGGCGTGGAACGTGCCGCGGTGACGCTCCATGTGGGGCTGGGCACCTTTCGGCCCCTGGAGCGGGACCATCTGGAGGGCCTCCAGCTTCATAGCGAGTGGGTGGAGGTGAGTCCGGAGCTGGTGGCGGCCGTGGAGGCCACCCGCGGGCGGGGCGGCCGGGTGGTGGCGGTGGGCACCACCTGCGTGCGCAGCCTGGAGGGGGTGGCGGCCCTCCATGGCGGGCGGCTGCGGCCCCATGTCGGGCCGATCGACCTGGTGATCCAGCCCGGTTTCCGCTTCCAGCAGGTGCAGGGCTTGCTCACCAATTTCCACCTTCCCAAGAGTTCCCTGCTGCTGCTCGTGAGCGCCCTGATTGGCCGAGAGCGGTTGCTGGCTCTCTATGCAGAGGCGCTGGCCGAGGGCTATCGCTTTTTCTCCTTCGGAGACGCCATGTGGATTCCGCCGGAGGCCGTGTTGGAGGAAGCCAAGAAAGGGCCTACGCTATCAAACTGATCAATCAGCCGCGCCAAGTGATGACCCTTTCCCTCAAGAACGATGGTTACGTCGTCTTGCGCCAAGTCATCCCCAGCTCCCTGATCGACACCCTGCTCACCCGTTTGGACGCGGTGAAGCACTCGCGCCGCTTCCGTTTCCGTGCCCAGGGCACCAACTCCTTTGAGGGGCCGAGCCTGGATGGCCATGGAAACCTGCGCAACTCGATCCAGAACCCCCATTTGCTGGGCGCGCTGCCGGGGTTCCGCCAGGCCGTGGAGGCCATCATCTTCTCCAAGCCCATCCATCGGGCCCTATCTCAGGAGCTGGGGGAGGGCACTTTTGTGAACTGGCAAACCATGCTGTTTGATCGCAGCGTGGGCACCAAGGTGCATCAAGACAGCTGGTATCTCGACACCCTCCCCCAAGGCGGGGTGGTGGGCACCTGGATCGCCCTGGAGGACATCACCAAGGATTGTGGCCCCTTCAAGGTGTACGACCACACCCAAAAGGAGCGAGTCGACCCGTCGGACTACGACTTTGACGGGTTGGAGCGGGATGCCAAGTTTCAGCGCGACTATCCCACCTCCCAGTGCCAGCGCCTGCTGCTCAACAAGGGGGATGTGATTCTTTGGAACTCGTTTCTGTTCCATGGCGCTGATCTGCCCTCCTCAAGCCAGCGCACCCGCAAGTCGCTCACCGCCCATTTCTATCGCCATGGGGCGGCGGTGCAAGACCAACCCATCCAGCGGGCGTTCTCCATCTATGACCACGCCCACCCCAAGCCCACGGCCGTGCCCGGCCTGCTGAAGGCGGCCACCATCCATCCCCTGGTGTACAGCGCCCTCTCCATAGGTTTGGCCGGCTTGAAGGCCCGCAATCTCACGGGGAAAGCTGGCGACCTCGCGGAGATCCGCTCCCTGAGCTAACTGCCTGTCACCACTCGCCCCAGCGCCTCCCGCAGGGCCCGGCTGCCGCTCTCCAGCCCATCGGCGGAGGGAAACCAGTAGCGGAAGTCGTTGAGCACCGAGCCGGCCCAGGAGCCCCGGGCTTGGAAATCCACCGGGTAGGGCACCACCTCAAGGCCCTGGCGGGCAAAGAGGGTCCTGGCTCGGGCCATGTGGAAGGCTGAGGTGACCAGCAGCACCCGACTTCCCTTGGGAAGCCGGGCCGCCACGGCCCGGGCCTCCTCGGCCGTGTTGCGCACGTAGGGAGTGACAGCCAGGGCTTTCGCTGGCAGGCCAAGGGCGAGGGCCTGCCGCCGATGCTCCTCCCCCTCGGTGGGTCCGTTGCGTTCCAGGGTGATCGCCCCACCGGTGAAGAGCAGCAGGGGAGCCTTCCCGGCGCGAAACAGGTCGATTCCGCCAAAGAAGCGATCGGCGTCCACCCACTCCGTGCGCCGGAGCGACCCGGGTGCTGGATGGCGTCCGCCCCCCAGCACCACGATGGCCGAGGCGGCGGGCATGGACTGGGGACGCAGGGGTTCCCAGGGGCGCTCCATCAGCCTCCAGAGCCCCTGGGCCGTCAGGGGGGTGGCGAACAGCCAGAGCAGGGCGAAGGCCGCCTTCACCGGGGCCCAACGTTGGCGCCCGATGCCCCAGCCCACCAACAGAAGCGCCAGCCCGAGGGGGAGCACCAGCAGGGGGAGCAGCTTGCTGAGCACAAACATCATCGAAGCCAGCCGCGACGATCAGAACCATGGCGCTCCAGCCCCCAGGAGTGGCTCCAGGGGCCGGAACGCCAGGGAAGGAAACCACCGCCCGGAGGGCGGCGGACTCAGGCCGCGGCCAGATTGGCGGCCACGAAGTCCCAGTTCACCAGCTTGTCGAGGAAGGTGCTGATGTAATCAGGGCGACGGTTTTGATAATCGAGGTAGTAGGCGTGCTCCCATACATCCATGGTGAGCAGAGCCTTCTGTCCATGGGCCAAGGGCAGGTCGGCGTTGCCGGTTTTGGTGATTTTCAGTGTGCCGTTCTCCAGCACCAACCAGGCCCAGCCACTGCCGAACTGGGTGGCGCCAGCGGCTTTGAACTGCTCCTTGAAGGCGTCGAAACCGCCGAAGTCGGCATCCATCTTGGCGGCCAGATCACCGCTGGGAGCGCCACCGCCACCAGGTTTCATCCCCTGCCAGTAAAACGTGTGGTTCCAGACCTGGGCGGCGTTGTTGAACACGCCCGCCTTGCTGGCGTCTCCAGCCACGGCCAGGATGGTGTCGTCCAGGGAGTGGCCCTCGAGATCGGTTCCGGCCACCAGGTTGTTGAGGTTGGTGACGTAGGCCGCGTGATGCTTGCCGTGGTGAAACTCGAGGGTGTTGCGGGAGATGTGGGGCTCGAGCGCATCGAGGCTGTAGGGCAGGGCGGGCAGCTGGTGCGCCATGGAGTGAGACAGGGGCGGAGGAAGCTCGGCATCCTAACGATCGAATCTCACCCCGAGGGGCACCGAGGCCCCACCCTCAACGGCCCACGCCCAGCAGCTCCACCTCAAAGAGGAGGGTGGCGTCCGGGGGGATCACGCCGCCGGCGCCGCGGGAGCCGTAGGCCAGATCGGGAGGGATCACCAGCTGGCGCTTGCCCCCCACTTTCATGCCAGCGACGCCCTCATCCCAGCCCTTGATCACCCGGCCGGCGCCGAGGGGGAAACTGAAGGGCCCCCGGCCGTAGCTGCTGTCGAATTCCTTGCCGTTGCGCAGGGTGCCGCGGTAGTTGACGCTCACGGTTTGGCCTGGTTTGGCTTCCTCCCCTTCGCCGATCACCAGATCGGTGATTTGCAGGCCACTGGCCGTGGTGCGGGGTTTGGGGGCGCTCATCTCTCCGCCCAGGGCGCTGGCCTGGGCCAAGGAGGGAGCGTCTTCCATCGGAGCCATGGCGAAAAGAACGGGATTGGAGAGGTCGGGATCCAGCTCCATCGGTGAGGTGATCCGGGCCACGGCGGTGGCGCCGGGGGGGGTGGGAGCCGGGCTGGCCAGGGAGGCGGCCACCGTGGTGGCTTCGGGAGGGGCGGCTTCCACCACCGATGGGCTCACCAGTTGGCTGATGAGCGCCACCATCAGGCAGGCCAGGCAAACTCCGGCGCTGATCAGGATGTCTCGCATAAACGGGCTGAAAACGCCAGGCGGGTGGATGGATTCTGCCAGGGCTGGGTGGGGCGGCGCCCCACCGCTCAGTCAGGCCAGTCGGTTTTGCTCTGCGCCTGGCGCAGCTGGCTCTCCAGCCGATCGATGCGGCCGCGGAGCTCATCGAGTTCCCGTTGGCGCGCCAGGCCCAGGTCATGCAGCAGCTGATCGCGGTTGCGCTCCAGCTGGCGCTCGGCCTGCTGCTCCACCTCGGGAGTTTCGCCCCGGATGGCCCTGAGCACGTCTTCCACCAGGGCGGAGGCGTGGGTGGGATCGAGCTTGCCGCTTTGCACCCACTCCTGGGTGACGTAACGGAGACGGTCGGCCACCAGGGTGGTGGTGCCGAGCCCCCGAAGGAGAAGCATCTGTAGCAGGTTGCCCTGGTCCATGGTGGCTGAGGGTTTGGAAGGGAGCCTTTCTGAGAATGGCAACGGCCGGAGGTCATGACCATGGGCAATGACCGGCGGCGGCGGGCGCTCCTGGCGACGGTCGCCGGCGTCTTGGCGGGTCTTTCCCTGCCTCCCCTGGGCTGGCCCTGGCTGTTGTGGCCCTGCCTGGCCGTGCTTTGGGCCCTGGCCGGTTCTCCGCGGGGGGAGGGAATCGGGGCCGGTCTGCTCTGGGGAGTGGCGGCCGTGCTGGTGAGCCATCGCTGGCTGCCCGCCCTGCACCCCCTCGATTGGATTGGGGTGCCCTCCGCCTTGAGTCTGCCCCTGTGTTTGCTTCTCTGGGCCCTCTGCGCCCTGGCGGGCGGGACGCTGGTGGCGGCGTGGGTGGCCCTGGTGGGTCGGTTGGATCCAGGGCGGCCGAGCTCGGCCCTGGTGGGGGCCGGGGTGTGGGGAGGGGCGGAGGTGCTGCTGGCCAAGGGGCCCCTCTTTTGGGTGGGCCTGGGGGTGTCTCCCCTGCCCGGGGATCCATGGTTGGCGGGGTTGGGGGCCCTGGTGGGGGCTGGAGGGGTGGCGGCGGTGCAGCTGCTGCTGGGCTGGGGACTCTGGCGGCTGGCCCGGGCTTGGTCGAGGGGCTGGGGGCTCACCCTGCTGGTGGGGGTCCTGCTTCCCCACCTGGCGGGAGCCCAGGCCCGAGCGGCCCTTTCCGTCGGTCCGAACCTCTCTCCCGAGACGGTGATGGTGGTGCAGACGGCGATTCCCACCCGCCAAAAGTTTTGGCCCGACCAGCAGGACCGTTTGCTGCGCCTGCTCGCCTCGGCCCAGAGGGAGGCCCACTCCTCCGGGGCGACGGTGGTGGTGCTGCCGGAGGGGGCCCTGGCGCTGGACCAGGGCCTGCCCGGCCCCGCTCCGGTGGAGGTGTTGAGCGGCGGTTTTCGCCGGCGGGATTCCAGCGTGCGCGCCGCCCTGCTGCGTTTCGCGCCGTCCGCCACGGTGGCGGCCAGCTGGGTGGACAAGCACCGGGTGGTGCCCTTGGGTGAGTGGGTGCCTTTGGGGTCGTGGCTCCGTTGGAGCGGCCTCTCGGCGGTGGGGGGCATTGAGGCGGGAGCCCCTTCCAGGCTGCTGCGGCGTCCCTCCGGCCCCATCGGGGTGGCGATCTGCTACGAGATCAGTGATGGCCAGGCCCTGGCCCAGGCCAGTCGGGAGGGGGCCGGCTGGCTGCTCGCCAGCGCCAATCTCGACCCCTACCCCCTGGCTCTGCAGAGCCAGTTTCAGGCCTTGGCCCAGTTGCGGGCGATGGAGAGTGGCCGTTGGCTGGTGAGCGCGGCCAACACCGGACCGAGTGTGTTGGTGGATCCGTCAGGCCGGGTGGTGGCCGCCCTGCCGCTGGGTGCCCGGGCCACGGGCCTGTTCAGGGTGCCGGCGAGGTCCGGGCTCACCCCCTATCTGCTGGTGGGGGAGGCGCCGTTGATGGGCCTGATCGTCGCTGGGGGGGGGCTGAGGGCCCTGCGCCAGTGAGGCGTCTCAGCCCTCCACCAAGGGGGCCGACTCCACCAGGGAGGGGGCCAGGCGCAGGCCCGGATCCCCCGCGGGCACCTGCAGCAGCTCGGCGCCGCGGATGCGGGAGAGCAGGCGGGTGGTGGTGACGCGGGTGGTGCCGATCAGTTCGGCGATGCGCTCGTGGGTGAGGCGGAAGGGCAGGTCGCACCAGGCCCCGCGGCGCCGGCCCAGTCGCCTGGCCAGGAGGGAGAGCAGGGCGTGAAGCCGTTTCTCGGCGTTGCCCAGATGGCGAATGCGCAGGAGTTGGAGGGTCCACTCGTTCACGGGATCGAAGCCGGCGGTGTCGCTGAGGAGCGCATGGCGGCGGAAGCGCAGGGGGGTGAGGGCTTCGACGCAGACGCCCTCGCTGCAGAGGCGGTCGGTGCGCAGGTGGTCGCCGGCCTGAAGGAAGGCGATGGTCATGCCCTCGGTTTCCTCGCAGGGGCAGGACACCCGAGCGATGCCGTCGAGCACCTCCAGGCAGGCCGCGGAGGGCCGGATCCCGGGATCCAGCAGCACGGATTGGCCCGCCAGGAGCTGAATGGGGAGGCCCTCGGGATTGGACAGGGAGCGGGGGACCATCGGAGCCAGCACGCCTGATGTCGCGGATGGCTCAAAAAATAGGGGAGGCCCCGGTGTTTTTGCAAGCGATTCTCAATAGCAGTTGGAGAGAGCCTCGCGGTCCGGCGTTCCCCCGCCCAGCGGGGCGGCTGGCCGTGTACGTTTTGCTACATCGCTTCGCAGCATTTGCCCCGGGCCGAGGCGCGCGAGATTTCTAGCCTCCGGGCCTTCGCCCCCCGCGGGTTTCCGTGACCACCACGATCCATCGCCCCTTCCGCTCCCCGGCCGCGCTCCTGGCCGCCCTGACCCCTCTGCCGCTCGCCGGTCCGCTCGGACTGGCGTCGGTGCCGGCCCGAGCCCAGCCCATGGAAATCGGTGTCTACTCCGGCCGCCACTACAACACCGACAAGGCGCTCTACAAGCGGTTCACCGCCAGCACCGGCATCCGCGTGAAGCTGCTGGAGGGCAAGGATGACGCCTTGATCGAGCGCCTGCGCGAGGAGGGAGCCAACAGTCCCGCGGACGTGCTGGTGCTGGTGGACGCGGCCCGTCTCGACAAGGCGGCCCGGATGGGCCTCTTCCAGCCGGTGCGGTCCTCAGCTCTGACGATGGATGTGCCCGCCCCCTTGCGGGATGGGCAAAACCGCTGGTTCGCCCTCACCCGGCGGGTGCGGGTGGTGATCGTCAAACGCGGGGCGGTCAACCCCGCCACGATTCGCTCCTATGCCGATCTGGCCAAGCCGGCCCTCAGGGGCAAACTCTGCCTGCGCGACAGCAAGAGCGTCTACAACCAGTCGCTGGTGGCCGATCAACTCATTCAGCGGGGCCCCGCGGCGACCCGCGGATGGATCCGGGGGATGGTGGCCAACCGCAACCCCCGCCAACCGTTCTTCACCGCCGATGTGCCCCTGGCGCGGGCGGTCGCCAAGGGGGATTGCGCCGTGGGGCTGGTGAACTCCTATTACGTGGCCCGGATGTTGGCCGGACAGAGCGGAGCCGCCGACAAAACCCTCGCCCGTGATCTCCAGGTGATCTTCCCCAGCCCCGCCCATGTGAATGTCACGGGGGCGGGGGTGACGCGGGCCTCGAAGAAGGCGGCGGCCGCCACCAAATTGATCGAATTCCTTGCCTCCGCCAAGGGGGGCAAGGGCTATGCCGAAGCCAACAACGAATACCCTCCGCGGGGCTTCGGGGGCAATCCCATTCTCAACAGCTGGGGTGGCTTCAAAGATGACGGCGTCTCCGCGGCGGCGATGGGGGCGCGCAACAAGGAAGCCGTGGCCTTGATGCGCGCCAACGGCTGGCCGTAGGCCTGGGGCTCAGGGTTCCAGCAGGCTGCGGAGCATCCAGGCGGTTTTTTCGTGGATGTGCAGCCGCTGGGTGAGCAGATCGGCGGTGGGTTGGTCGTCGGCTTCATCCGCCATCCGAAACACGGCGCGGATGGTGCGGGCCACGGCCTCGTGGCCCCCCACCAGCTCCCGCACCATCTCCAGGGCGGAGGGCTGGCCCTGGGTTTCGGGGATGGAGGCCAGGCGGGAGATGGCGCCGCCGCCGTAGGGGGCTGGAAAGCCCAGGGAGCGGATGCGCTCGGCGATGCCATCGAGGGCGGTCCAGAGCTCGGTGTATTGCTCCATGAACATCAAATGGAGCGTGTTGAACATCGGCCCGGTGACATTCCAGTGGAAGCCGTGGGTTTTGCTGTACAGCACCGTGCTGTCGGCCAACACGCGACCCAAGCCCTCGGCGATCTGCCGACGCCGCTCGTCGGGGATGCCGATGTCGATCGGGGGGGCGGAGGAGGAGGCCATGGCTTTAGGGGAGAAAGGGGGGCACGGGTCAAGGTATAGACCAAGCCTGGTTCAGCGATGGGGTGGTCGGGATCCTTTGGTTTTCATGTGACAAATCATGGCGCAAAGCGAGAGAGAGCCCCCCTTCTATGCCCCAAGGCAAGGGATCATCTAGCGTTGGCAAAGAGGCCGGCAAGCCAATGGTCGCGCGGGTGTGAGCTCCGTAAGTTTCTATCGTAAACCCATGGCTTCTTTCCCATCCATCACTATTTAATCTTAGGTCTTCCGCCGCCATCCAAGGCGTCACCTTGGCGGAGAGCCCACTGGTCATCAGTGGCGGTGTTGGTCGAACAGGCGGTGAACTTCGCGGTTCCCCACCTGTCGACCCGTTCTCCGCTCCAGCGGCCACTGTTTCTCCGATTGGGCGGGCGCCGCCGATGACAAGGACCACGACCGTTTCGACCTGGCCCACACCAGCGGCTTTGCCCTGAGTCTTTCTGGCCTCAGCGCGGACGCGGATGGGGAGCCGCTCAGGGGCACCGGAGGGGTGCTCGCCAGTTCCACCTGTGGCGGCACCAAGGCTGAAGCGATCAGCCGCTCCCTCGCCGGGGTGGTGCGTTCCGTCGTCAGCGGGAGAAACGGCCCCTCTCCGTTCTGCATCCGTGATTCGCGCCCCCTCGGCCGGTTCCAGCGCGCCCCCCCCGGGGCATGGCCCAAGGTAGAGAGCGACGCGGGCACGCCAACGGGAGGACGGGAATGGCCATCAGCTTCGGCAGCGAGATCACAGGCGATCTGGCCAGCGCGGAGGCGCGGGAGTGGCTGATCACCAATGGGCTCGGCGGCTACGGCGGCGGCACCGTGGCGGGCTCTCTCACCCGGGCCTACCACGGCCTTTTGGTGGCGGCGCTGGGGGCCCCGGAGGATCCCTGCTCCCGCACCTTGCTGGTGACGGCCCTGGAGGAGGTGGTGGAAGTGGGCCATCGCTCCTATCCCCTGTCCACCCATCGCTGGGCCGGGGGGGTGCTGGCCCCGGTGGGACATTCCTGGATCTGCTCCTTTTCCCTGGAGGGCAGCGTGCCCACCTGGCGCTACGCCCTGGGGGACGCCCTGCTGGAGAAGCGCCTCTGGATGCGTCCCGGTGCCCACACCACCACCGTTCTCTATCGCCTGGCGCAAGCCAGCCAGCCGGTGCGGCTCTCCCTCACCGCCCTGGTGAACGCCCGCTCCCACCATGGGGGCACCACCCATCCGGAGATCACGCTCCAACCCGTGCCCCGGGGCGTGCGGATGGTGCCACAGGTGGAGGGGGTGCCGCCCTATGTGGTGCTGAGCGATCGGGGCACCACCACGGTGGCCGGCTCCGGGGAGTGGTGCTGGGGCTACGCGCTTCCGGCGGAGGAGGAGCGGGGCTTGCCCAGCGGGGACGACCACCTGCGGGCCTCCCGCGTGACGGTGGTGTTGAGCCCTGAGGAGCCCACCCTCACCGTGGTGGCCAGCACGGATCCCCATCCCTCGCTGGATGGGGAGCGGGAGCTCCTGGAGCGTCAGGCCTCGGACGCGGCCCTGTTGGAGCGGTGGCGGGCGGCCCAGCCCGAGCTGGCGAGCGCCGCGCCCGCCTGGGTGGAGCGGCTGGTGCTGGCGGCGGATCAGTTTGTGGTGGCCCGCTCCAGTGGAGGCGCCAGCGAAGGCGGCGCGCCGGCGGGCCAAACGATCCTGGCGGGTTACCCCTGGTTTGGCGACTGGGGCCGCGACACGATGATCAGCCTTCCCGGGTTGACCTTGGTGACGGGGCGCCACGCCATCGCCGCCCGGATCCTGCGCGCCTACGGGCCGTTCATCAAGCAAGGGTTGCTGCCCAATTGCTTTCCCGCCGGCCGCGACACGTTGGCCGAGGGGGATTACAACACGGTGGACGCCTCGCTTTGGTATGTCGAGGCGCTGCGCCAGTACCACCAGGCCACGGGAGATGGGGAGCTGATTCGCGAGCTGTTTCCGCGATTGCGGGAGATTGTGGAGGCCTATGGCCAGGGCACGCGCCATGGAATCCAGCGCGATCCGGCGGATGGCTTGCTGCGGGCTGGGGAGGAGGGACTGCAGCTCACCTGGATGGACGCCAAGGTGAACGGGGAGGTGATCCCCCCCCGCATCGGCAAGCCCGTGGAGGTGAATGCCCTGTGGTTTCGCGCGTTGGGCACGATGGCTCGTTTTGCCGAGCTGTGTGGCGTTTCAGCGGAGAGGTATGTCGCCCTGGCGGAACAGGCGCGCCGAGGCTTCCAGCGCTTTTGGAATGCCCGGGCCAACTGTTGTTTTGATGTGCTCGACGGTCCTGATGGCTCCCATGAGGAGGCGTTGCGGCCCAATCAGCTCCTGGCCGTCTCCCTCACGGACGCCTTGCTCACCACCGAGCAGGCCAAGCGGTTGTTGGCGGTGTGCGGCCAGCAGCTGCTCACCCCCGTGGGCTTGCGGAGTCTGGATCCCCGCCATCCGGCCTATCAAGGGCACTACGGCGGCGTCCCCGTCGCCCGGGATCGGGCCTATCACCAGGGCACGGTGTGGGCTTGGTTGTTGGGGCCCTATCTCCTGGCTTACGCCCGGGTGCATCGCGATCCGGAGGGGGCCCTGCGGTGGCTGGAGCTGTTGGGCCACCACTTGAGCACGGCGGGATTGGGAAGCATCAGCGAGATCTTCGATGGCGACGCGCC
>Ga0315903_10000565_pt1 | contig 56163 bp, 54 predicted proteins | sample LakEriMetagenome_7_FD_203524 | JGI IMG/M metagenome (GOLD analysis project Ga0315903, IMG submission 203524) | Freshwater fungal communities from buoy surface, Lake Erie, Ohio, United States - Buoy 2 MA119 | ecosystem: Environmental > Aquatic > Freshwater > Lake | place: USA: Lake Erie, Ohio... | reverse complement strand
ATCTTTGGAGATTCAGACAACACGTTGCCAGAGACAACCTGCCAAGAGCGAACGATGGCACCTGCGCATGTGCAGTGGAAGATATTTGAAGAATGTGGCCATGCTCCAATGTGGGATCACCCGCAGGAAGTTGCTTCAGAGATTTTCGCCGTCGCTGGTATCAATAAATGAATAGTGATCTAACAACCGTTATTTACTTTTGGAAGATCAAGCAGAGCAAGGTTGGTTTTGCACTTCTACGCATGGCGCTAGATCGTGGCGGCCTTCGCAGATTAAAGGGTGTGCGTTTTGCCAAGATGCTTGGTTCGGGAAAAGGTGAAACTTTTACACCGCGCGATGCTGATATAACTCGCTGGGGTGCGCTAGTTGTAATTGAAGAATCTCAACTGGTGGCGCTCGATAATTCAAAGTTAATTAAGCGCTGGCGTAAAAATAGCTTTGACGAGGTTCGATATCTCGTTGATCCAATTTCATCGCATGGTTTATGGGCCAAGGTAAATCCCTTTGAATACGCAAAGAGCGCCGGCGATGGCGAAGTTGTTGCAATCACTCGAGCTCGAATCAAGTGGGCGCAAAATGTGCGCTTCTGGAAAGCCGTTCCACCAGTAACTTCAAGTCTGCATTCATCCCCTGGTTTATTACAGACCATAGGAATTGGTGAAGCTCCCATAGGTTTGCAAGGCACTTTTTCACATTGGCGATCAGGAAACGATCTACGTAACTTTGCATACAAGGGCGCGGCGCATCAAGAAGCGATTGCGGCCACTGAACGCCATGCTTGGTATGCCGAAGAACTCTTTGCCCGCTTTGCGGTGCGTGAAATTCGCGGTTCGCTTAGTAAATAGCGGTTTCTACTCAAGCGATTACTAGGGCAGACTTAGCCCATGTCGATCCGTCATTACAACCCCCGCAGGCGTCACCGCCGCGGTATCTCGGATCGCTCCCGCCTCTTTCTCTATCTGGTGCTTGGCATCGCTCTGCTTTTACAAGTTTCCTATCCGCTTCTTGATGGAGAAGCACTTCGCGTTGTAACTATTGCAACTGTTTATTGGGGCGCCGGCGCTATGGCGCTACATGCGCTGTTGTCATACGGTGCACGTTATGCGTTTACATATTTAGCTATCGCGCTAACTTTCGGTTTCTTTATTGAGTTGATTGGCGTCTCTACTGGTTGGCCATTTGGCGTCTATTCATATGATCCATCACTTGGTCCGCAGTTAATTAGCGTTCCACTTGTTGTGCCATTTGCTTGGGCGATGATCGCGCATCCAGTCTTATGTGTTGCGCGGCGAGTGACTAAGAACTGGGTATTTCTCTACGGTGGCTTTGGAATGATGGCCTATGACTTATTCCTTGATCCACAGATGGTTAGCGGTGGTCGTTGGACTTGGGAGGTAACTGGCTCACATGTTCCCTTCACCCCTGAAATTCCACTCTCTAATGCATTTGGGTGGTTGTTATCTGGCATGGCTTTGATTGCAGTTTTGCATTTAGTTCTACCGCGCGATCGCCGCAAGCAGAGCGCGAGTTACACGGCAGTTGATTTCTTCTTAATCTGGACTTGGTTTGGCGGCATCGTTTCAAATCTATTCTTCTTTGATCGCCCAGGTATCGCATTCTTATTTGGAACCGTTTTTGGCGCCTTCCTTGCACCGTATCTCTTCTCACGCTGGCTCGGGCGCCCTTAACAATTTAACTTGTATTGAATAAATCGTGCTAACTAACTTAATTTTCTTTGCATCCGTTGCTCTACTCTGGCTAGCCGTCGCAAACTTCTTTACGATCCGCCGTCCAGCTCCCGCCGTAGAACGTAGCGAAACTGTAACTATCTTGATTCCGGTGCGGAATGAAGAGGGAAACATTGCAGATTTAGTACTTAGCTTGCAGGCTCAAGAGTTCTTGAATAAGCCAGAGATCATCTTCATCAACGACTCATCCACCGATGACACAGCAGACAAGTTGCAGGAAGCCAAAGATGGTGGCGCTCAAATTAAAGTTATCAACGCACCCGCACTTCCAGATGGTTGGCTGGGTAAACCATGGGCCATGCAGCAAGGATATTTGCAGGCTAAGGGTGAAATAGTTGTAACTCTGGATGCAGATGTGCGGTTAACTTCAACCGCTATTGCACAAGCCATTGCAATGCTGGGTGATCGCTCATTTATCTCGCCTTATCCACGACAGATCGCGATGACTTTTTCAGAACGTTTAATTCAACCTTTGCTGCAATGGTCATGGATGAGCACAGTGCCTTTGCGCGTTGCCGAGAAATCTGCGCGCACTTCTTTAGCAGTTGCCAACGGTCAATTCTTTCTGGTGCGCAAAAGCGCCTTAGGTCAAATCGGTGGATTTACTGCGATCGCTGCAGAAGTTCTCGATGATATGGAACTTGCACGTGCACTGATTAAATCTGGAGCGCTCGGTGGAGTCGCAGATGGTTCAGCGCTGGCCCAGACCCGCATGTATAAAAACTTCTCTGAAATCAAAGCTGGGTATGGAAAATCTCTTTGGAAAGCATTCGGCAGTCAGAGAGGTAGCGCAGCTGCGATTGCATTTCTATTTATTACTGGCATCGCTCCAGTAATTGCCTGGTTTGGTGGCCATCCCCTGGGCTTCTTCGCCTATCAATTTGTGGTTATAACTCGCGCACTTAGCGCAGCGCGTTCGCGCGGCCGAATCCTAGATTCAATTCTGCATCCGATTTCTTGTGCGATCTTGATCTATTTAATTATCTACAGTTGGCGCGCTCGTGGGGTTGTTGCATGGAAAGGTCGCACCCTGTGAGCAAAGGTAATTCCAATAAACCTGCTGTTGCTGTAATCGGTGCTGGCATGGGCGGAATGGCAACTGCAGCGCGTTTAGCAAAGGCCGGCCACCAAGTTACTGTCTATGAGGCATCTGATCGACACGGCGGTAAGTGCCGTACTGAGTGGATCGGCAATTACGCCTTCGATACCGGCCCATCACTTTTAACTCTGCCTGCCGTCTATCGCGATCTCTTTCAGCGTACCGGTGAAGTCATGGGTCGCGTTCTGGAGTTAGTGCCGGTAAATCCATCATTTGATTACCAATTTGCAGATGGCAAGTCAGTGAAGTTTGCCAATTTATCGCGGAAAGAAACACTTGCGGCAATTACTGAATCACTCGGCGCAGAAGCAGGGCAAGAGTGGGATCACGTAATGCGCACCGCTGAGGCGATGTGGGATGTCTCGCGCGAACCATTTATCGAATCTGAACTGCGTTCTATTGCATCTCTTTTGAAGCGTCCAACTCTGCTGCGCGATTTACGAATCATTGCGCCCTGGAAATCTCTACGTGGGTTAAAAATTAAAGATATTCACCTAAGAAATATCTTGGATCGCTATGCAACATATAGCGGATCTGATCCACGCGTTGCACCTGCAGTGCTGGCATCTATCGCCTTCGTTGAAGAAGCCTTCGGAGCTTGGCATATTAAAGGCGGGGTAGGAAAGCTAGCTGATGCCGTTTATCAACGTTGCCTAGATCGCGGAGTTAAATTTGAATTCAACTCTCCAGTTGCTGCGATTAACCACAATGGTAAATCTGTAACTGGCATCTCTCTTGGCGATGGGCGATCAATTGACTACGAAGTAATCGTGGCTAACGCTGATGCATCGTTGGTATATGGCAAATTGATTACCGGCAAAGTCTCCAAGTTAGAGCGCACTCGTAAAAACTTAGCAAAAGCTGAGCCTTCACTTGCTGGTTTCTCACTTCTGCTTGGACTTCGCCCGACTGATCAGCCAACAGGTTTATCGCATCACAATGTGTTCTTTCCCAAAGATTATGATGAAGAGTTTGAAGATATCTTCAGCCGTAAGGTGCCAGTTGAAGACCCAACGATTTATATTTGCGCGCCAAATGACGATGCGATGGTTAAACACCCCGGGCATGAGGCTTGGTTTGTGTTGGTTAACGCACCGCGCCATGGAGATAGCGATGGCTTTAACTGGAACGATAAAGATGCCAACCATCGCTATGCGATGAAGATTATCGATGCCATTGAAGCGCGCGGAATATCAGTTAGAGACCGCTTAGAAGTTTTGGAAATTCGCACACCTGCAGATCTGGAGCGAACTGTGATGGCGCCAGGTGGATCGATCTATGGAACTTCTAGCAACGGAGCGCGTTCGGCATTTTTGCGCGCCAAGAATCGTTCTCCGCTAAAGGGTTTGTATTGCGTTGGTGGATCAGCCCATCCAGGTGGAGGCTTACCGTTAGTTGGGCTAAGCGCTGAAATTGTTGCGCAAGCAGTTGTAGGCCCAACGACCCACTAAGTAGAAGCTAAATATTTGAAGTGCGGCGAGAACTGCCATAACTACGACCACTAAATTAAGTCCAAGTGCATAGGCAACTAGCGCTATAAAGATAAAACTGGCGCGAACTGGTCGTTCTGCTGGCGTAACAACTCCAACTTCGCTGATCCCCAAACCACCTAAACGTGCACGTGCATATTCCTGAGTTGATGCGGTTACATAAGTTAGAAGAACAATCCATACTGGCGCACCTATGCGGTAAGCGACGTAGAACCAGAGCGCTTCGCTGATGCGATCGGCAACTGAATCCAGAATCGCACCGAATTGGCTCTCGCGGTTCTGATAAATGGCAACGCTGCCATCGATGCCGTCGGCATAGAGCGAAAGAACCAGAAGCGGAATCGCCCAGAGCGATAGTGGATTAACCGCCATCGCAACCGCAAAAACAATTCCTAACAGCGTGAGTAAGTTCGGAGTTAAGCGCAGTGCTGAAACGAATTTAGCTGATGCAAATGAGATCTTGAGCCAGGCCTTAACAATTCCCTTTATCTCAGCGTTACCGTGGAGCGCGCTCCACTTGGCAAAGAACTCAGTCTGATTCATCCGCGTTTCTTATCTTTAATCTGTTCAAATATTTCGCGCGTTGCTGATGATGTATTCATTGTGTAGAAGTGAAGACCTGGAACGCCGGCATCGAGTAAATCTTCACAGAGACCGGTAGCAATTTCTACGCCAAGTTTGCGGACATCATCTGGTGAATCTTTCAGCGCTTCAAAACGCTCAGCGATAGCCGGTGGAATCGGTGTGCCGCTTAACTCGGCCATGCGATTTAACTGTGCAACATTCGTGACCGGCAAGATACCAGCGATGATCGGTAGTTTTGAGCCACGTGCTGATAAGCGATCAACGAGCGCTTTCCATTTATCAACTTCGAAGAAGAACTGTGTTGTTGCAAAAGATGCACCGGCTCTTTCTTTACGCAGCAGCACTTCAATATCTTCATCGAAATTTAACCCTGATGCGGGATGTCCGTCGGGAAAAGCGGCAACGCCAATTGTGAATCCACCGACTTCGGCGGCGAGCGTTACTAATTCGTCAGCGTGATTTAAACCGCCAGGTGTTGGTGTCCAAGGCGCGCGCGGTCCCCCGGTTGGATCTCCACGAAGAGCGAGAATGTTATGGATTCCAGATTGCTTATAGCGAGCCAAAATTTCGATTAGCTCATCTCGCGTTGAGCCAACGCAAGTTAAGTGCGCAACCGTTGGAATGTGCGTGCGCTGCGTTATCTCGGAAGTTATTCGAATAGTGCGATCGCGGGTTGTGCCACCTGCGCCATAAGTAACTGAGATGAAATCTGGTGCGATCGGTTCGAGCGCGCGCATAGCGCTCCAGAGGCGTTCTTCACCTTCTGGGTCTTTCGGAGGAAAGAACTCGAAGGAGTAAGTAACGCCTTCGCCGATCTCCTTCATGCGCATCTCCACGCGGTCAGGGTACCGTTGCGCCGTGGTTAACGATGCACGTGGCACGCTCTTAGCGGTACGCGAGACGGTTCAAAGCGAACTAACTTCTTATCTGACCTTGCAGCGCGAATATTTAAGTGGCATCGGCTCTGAGTTAATCCCAGTATGCGATGCCCTCGAATCTTTCTTACTTGAAGGCGGAAAGCGCCTGCGCCCACTCTTTGCCTATGCCGGCTTTGCGGCAACTGGCAAGGTTGCAACTGCTGCCGATATTCGCGCATTTACCAGTCTCGAATTATTGCAAGCGTGTGCGCTTATCCATGATGACTTAATGGATCGTTCAGATACTCGCCGCGGAAAACCTGCGATACATCGCCACTTTGAGAACTTGCATCAACAAGAAGCAATGAGCGGTTTGGCAGATCAATTTGGTGAAGCAGCTGCAGTTCTGCTCGGTGATTTAGCTCTTGTTTGGTCAGATCATTTACTCCATACATCAGGTGTTGAAAATAGTGCGCTCTTATCGGCGCTAAAGGTGCATGATGAGATGCGCATCGAACTTATGGCCGGACAGTATTTAGATGTTCGTGAAGCCGGTGAACGCTCTCCAAGCGTTGATCGCTCACTTCGTATCGCTCGTTACAAATCTGGAAAGTACACAATTGAACGTCCGCTTCATTTAGGCGCATCGCTTGCGATTACAGATGAGGCAGAACGAAAAGATTTAACCAATATTCTGAGCGCATACGGTCTGCCACTTGGTGAGGCATTCCAATTGCGTGATGACATGCTCGGAATCTTTGGCGATCCATCTGTTACCGGTAAACCAGCTGGCGATGACATCCGCGAAGGCAAACGCACCGTTTTGATGGCGATGACGCTAGAGCGCGCAGACCAAGCAAGCGCCGCCAAGATCACCGCCGCATTAGGTCGCGAAGATCTAACCGCCGATCAAATCGAAGAAATTCGTGCCCTTATTACCGCAACGGGCGCAGTTAAAGTTGTCGAAGATCTCATCGAGGGGCTACTTTCCAACGCGCTAACTGCGGCAAACTCTGATGAAATTGACCCTTCAGCCCGCGAGTTACTCGTTGAACTCGCAACTAGCGCAACTCGTAGGAGCCATTAAATGCCAGCAAAGGTTAAGGGACCAACCGATCACGTAGTCGTTGTTGGCGCAGGACTTGCTGGGTTAAGCGCTGCACTTCGCTTAGCGGGCGCAGGTCGCAAAGTAACGGTCGTAGAACGCGAATCTGTTCCGGGCGGTCGCAACGGTTTGCTAGAAAAAGATGGCTACTCATTTGATACCGGTCCATCTGTTTTAACTATGCCTTCGCTAATTCAAGATGCCTTTAGCTGCGTCGGTGAAGATATGAAGGATTGGCTAGAGCTTTCACCGCTTAAGCCGTTGTACCGCGCTTTTTACGACGATGGTTCGCAGATCGATGTGCATGCCAACACCGCTGAGATGGAAGAAGAGATCCGTCGCACCGTTAGCGCTGAAGAAGCGCTGGGCTATCGCCGCTACGTAGATTTCGTAACCAAGTTATACAAGTACGAGATGAACGATTTCATCGATCGTAATATCGATTCTCCATTTAATTTGTTGACCCCTAACCTGGCGCGCTTGATCGCACTCGGTGGGTTTAGAAAACTTTCTCCAAAGGTAAATCAATTCCTTAAAGATCCACGCCTGCAGAAGGTTTACTCATTCCAGGCGATGTACGCAGGCGTTAGCCCGCAACAAGCTTTAGCGATCTATGCCGTTATTGCTTACATGGATTCAGTAAATGGCGTCTTCTTCCCTAAGGGTGGAATGCATGCGGTACCTCGAGCACTTGCCGCTGCTGCGCAAAAACATGGCGTAAATTTCAAATACAGCACCACCGTCACTCGCCTAGAAGTTGAGAACGGGCGCGCTAAAGCGGTTATCACCGATAAGGGCGAACGCATCGAGTGCGATGTCGTTGTGATGAACCCAGATCTTCCTGTTGTTTGGCGTGACCTACTCGGCAAAACTCCGTTAAACATTAAACGTCTTAAGTACTCACCATCTTGCGCCACTTTGCTTGTTGGTTCTTCTAAGAAGTACGACCACGTCGCTCACCACAATATTCACTTCGGCAAATCTTGGGATGGCGTCTTTGATGAGCTAATCAAGAAGAAGACCTTGATGTCTGACCCTTCAGTGCTCGTGACTATTCCGACTAAGGATGATGCTGCGCTGGCACCTGCTGGAAAAGAGAGTTATTACATCCTCTATCCAACTCCAAACTTAGATGCCGATATTGATTGGAAGACCCAAGCACGTCCATACCGTGATCACATGATTAAGACTCTCGAAGATCGCGGTTACACCGGTTTTGGCGATTCAATTGAAACTGAGGTAATGACTACGCCACTTGATTGGCAAGCACAAGGCATGGAACGCGGCGCACCATTTGCCAGCGCACATACCTTCTTCCAAACCGGACCTTTCCGTCCCCGCAATATCGCAGCTGGTTTTGAAAATGTTGTCTTTGCTGGCTCTGGCACACAACCAGGCGTTGGCGTTCCGATGGTTTTGATTTCTGGTCGCTTAGCGGCAGAGCGAATCGTAGGTCCGGTTAAGTAAGTGAGTGAGTTAAGCGCTGCAGGTATTACCGACCCGCAACTACGGGCTTCTTATTCCGAGTGCAAGCGTCTTAACTCGCTACATGGCAAGACTTATTACCTAGCAACTCTTTTATTACCAGCGAGCAAACGCCCATTTGTTCATGCACTTTATGGTTTTGCGCGATATGCAGATGAAATTGTTGATGATTTAGCCTCAACGCTAACAGCACAAGAGAAAGCAGAAGTTCTGCGCGCTTGGAGTTCTGATGTAATGCGCGGTTTAAAAACCGGTGAGAGTTCAGATCTCGTTGGTCGTGCGCTAATCGATACGGTGCAGCGCTTTGATATCCCCCACCAACATTTCGTAGATTTCTTACACTCTATGGAGATGGATCTAACTGTTACGGAATACCAAACTTACGATGATCTATACGAGTACGTATATGGATCTGCCGCAGTGATTGGTCTGCAGATGGTGCCGATCCTGGGCGGAGATACTGTTAATTCGTTAGAAGCAGCAAAGAATTTAGGCGTTGCCTTCCAACTCGCTAACTTTATCCGTGATGTTGGCGAAGATCTAGATCGCGGCCGCGTTTACTTGCCGCTACAAGAACTTGCCGAACACGGTGTAACTCGCCAAATGTTGGAGGCGCGCAAGTTAACTCCTGAGATTGTTAGCGCACTTAAATTTCAGATCGCTCGCGTTCGCCAACTCCAGAAGGCTGCCGAACCAGGAATTGCGCTTTTAGATAAGACAAGTCAGCCATGCATCCGCGCTGCCAGTGAGTTGTACTGTGGAATCGTTGATGAGGTAGAAAAAATTGGTTATGACATCTTCAATAAACGCGCCAAGACTTCAACTGCTCGCCGCGCACGTGTGGCTTTCGCGGCTTATATAAGCGCCGTTGTAGCGCGTTTGCGCTAAAGTAAATCTCGCGGGAGCCGCTGATACGGCTGAGAGGATCTGAAATTCAGATCGACCGCTTGACCCGTCCGGTAATGCGGATGCGGAAAGGGTAAAAATATGTCATCTACATTTTTAACTATTTGGGGATACGAACTTTCTTATCTCGAACTAATCGCGGTGATGGCCTCTTTCATCGGAGTTGCACTTGGCATAACCGGTAAACGAATTACTTGGCCATGGTGGGCGCTCAGTTCTGTGCTCTATGGAATTCTATTTTTTCAATGGGAGCTCTATGCCAGCGCTGCGCTTCAAATCATATTTATAATCGCTGCAATCATCGGTTGGTTTGGCTGGGAGCCGAGCGGAGCAAAGCCAGGTGGATTGAAGAACAGCCATCGCGCATATGTTGTAATTGCAATAATCTTGGCAACCTTGGCTCTAGCACCACTACTTAAGTATTGGGGCGCCGCGTCTACCTATGCTGATGCGATTCTATTCTTCGGTTCGCTTTCAGCGCAGATATTGATGGTCTATGAAAAGTTTGAAAGCTGGATTATCTGGTTGGTAGTAGATGCAGGATATGTAGCACTTTATGCATCACAGGATTTACTCTTTACTTCAGTGCTTTATATAACCTTCACGGTTCTAGCGGCTATGGGATGGAGCAAGTGGTATGGAGCTCATCGCAGCGCTAGCCGATCTCTGTAAGGAGAAGTCGCGTCCCATCATTGCAATTGATGGGCCAGCTGGGGCAGGAAAAACAACTTTGGCTCATGAAATTTTCTTAGCCCTAAGCAACAAGATGTCTGTACAAGTTATTCACATGGATGACTTATACGACGGCTGGGATAACGCGCTATCGAAAGACCTTTCCAAGATTCTGCAATACCTAGTTAGCCAACATGAAGCGAACTCTCCCGCCAATATTCAAAGGTATAACTGGGATAGTTCTTCCTTCGGTGAAAGTGAAGAACTGCCGGTTTGCGATCTGCTAATTCTCGAGGGAGTTGGTTGTGGAGATAAAGAGTTACAGGATCGATTTGCAGCTCTAATTTGGATGGAGATAGACCCCACAGATGGCTTAAAACGCGTATTAGATCGCGATGGCGCGCAGATGCATGAGCAGATGGAAAAGTGGCTTGGAACACAAGCCGAATATTTCTTACAACACTCAACGCGCGAAAAGGCAGATTTCATTCTCACTACCTAAAATTGCAGATATGTCCGATCTAACTGGCGAGCTAATTGATGGGCGCTATCAGCTCCTTCGCCAAATGGCGGCAGGTGGCATGGCGACAATTTATGAGGCAGTTGATACCCGCTTAGATCGCAAAGTTGCAGTAAAGATCATGCATCCCCATCTTGCTCAAGATGAACAATTTGTAGAACGCTTTATCCGCGAAGCCAAAGCATCAGCCGCACTTTCTCATCCCAATATTGTTTCGGTACAAGATCAAGGATGGAATCAGAACGGAACGCCTGCGGTCTTTCTTGTAATGGAGATGGTCGAGGGCCACACCCTTCGTGAATATTTAAATGAGCAAGGCTCGCTCTCAGTTGCCAACGGTATTCAATTTCTCTTACCTGTCTTAAGCGCACTTGCCGCAGCGCATAAAGTTGGAATCGTTCATCGCGATATCAAACCTGAAAATATCCTGATTTCTAAAGAAGGACGCATTAAGATCGCCGACTTTGGTTTGGCGAAGGGGCCGCTACTTGGCACAACTATGACCGCCGAATCCAGCGTCATACTCGGTAGCGTTTCATACCTATCCCCCGAACAAGTCCAGCGTGGAATTGCTGATGCACGTAGCGATGTTTACTCCGCTGGAATTACCGCATTTGAGATCTTTACTGGCGAGAAACCATTTGCAGGTGATGAGCCAATACAGATCGCATACATGCACGTTAATGAACGCGTGCCGCTAATGAGCACAAAGAAGAACGGTATTCCTGCCGAACTTGATCAATTGATCCAGCGTGCTACAAATTCAGACCCAGATGGACGTCCGAAAGATGCCGGCGAATTCCATACCGCACTCAGCGCTATCGCACAATCACTCGACCCAAATCAGAGACAGATGAGTTTGGAGCTAGATATCCCTATTGCTCCGATGCGCCCGGCATCGAAGAAACCAAGTCGCCGTGAACGTGCGCGCGCCGAAAAGGAAAAGACCGTGTCGCTAAAGAAAAATCGTGAAGATTCAAATGAATTACCTGAAAAGAACGATCCGACAAAGCGCGAAACAACGGCACAGATTAAAAAGCGTAAGAAGATAAGTAAGCGGGTTCGTCGTAATCGCTTTATCGCAGCCGGTTTAGCGATTTCGCTAGGAGTCTTTGGTTGGTATGCACTCGTCGGTCCAGGTTCACGTGTGGTTGTGCCATCAATTGTTGGTGCGACAGAGAGCCAAGCGTTGAATGTGCTATCCCCCCTTGGACTAACGCTAGTTATCTCTGAAAAACGCTTTGATGAAGAAGTTGGCGATGGCCAAATTATTGAATCCGATCCTGCAGGTGGTGGGAAAGTCGATGCTGGCGGCCAAGTAAAGGCGATTATCTCCAAAGGTCCAGAACGCTATGTAATTCCGATGTTGGCTGGGCTTACACCAGAGGCAGCAGTAAATCTTCTCGCCAAATCTCCGATAAAAGTTGGCGAGTTAAAGGAAGTCTTTAACGATAGAACGCCTAAGGGATTTGTTATCTCATCAAGTCCTGCGCAAGGTGAGAAAGTAAAGCGCGATGCGACGGTAGATATCTTGGTAAGTAAGGGCATAGAAACTCTTGATGTCGCTTCCTACGTTGGAAAGTCAGCCGACCAAGCGCTAAATGAATTAACTGAGGCTGGTTTCGATGTAGAAACAATTGATCAATTTAGCGAAAGCGTTTTAGCAGGCGCCGTTATAACTCAGGTTCCATCGGGTGGTGCACCGCTACCAAAGGGTGAGAAAATAGTGCTGACAATTTCTAAGGGATCACAATTTGTATTTATCCCTAACGTCTTCTCGCTTACCGAAGCAAAGGCGCGCGCAGCGCTTACAGATCTCGAACTTAAAGTTGTTGTAAAGAAGATCGGCGCCAAGAAGGTTAAGTCGGTCACAAATATCGCTCCGAAGGTAGGCACGAAGGTAAAACGTGGCAGCACGGTTACGATCACAGTAGGGTAGGCAAATGCCAAAAACCTCACCGCGTATCGGTGCACATACTCCAACTACCGGTGGAATGGCTAAGCGCTCTATCGCATATGCCGAAACTATCGGCGCCGAAGCGATCCAGGTATTTACCTCTAATCCACGCGGTTGGGCGATGCCAGAAACCAACCATGAAGCAGATGCGTTATTTCGTGAAAAAGCAGCAGCGTTAGATCTTGAGGTTTATGTACACGCACCATTTCTAATAAACCTCGGTTCTCCAACTGAAGGCACATATAAAAACTCACTTGCATCTACCGAGTTCTCGCTTAAGCGCGGTAAAGAGATTGGTGCAAATGGCGTTGTAGTTCATACCGGATCTGCTGTAAATGAAGGCTTTGTTGATAAAGCGTGGAAGCAGATCCACAAGGGAATGATGCCAATTCTTAACGCGCTAACTGATGATGCTCCGATGTTGCTCCTTGAGCCAACAGCGGGCCAAGGCCAATCACTCGTTAAGCGGTTAGAGGATCTGGAGTATTACTTAAAGGCTCTCGAGTACCACCCTAAAGTTGGCATCTGTCTTGATACCTGCCATGTCTTTGCCGCAGGCCATGACATCGCTAAAAAAGGCGGCATGAAAGAGACTTTGGATTTGCTTGTTGAAGTCGCTGGCGCAGAACGTATCCAGTTAATCCACGCTAATGATTCGATGGATGTCTGCGGTGCGCTTAAGGATCGCCACCAAAATATCGGCGATGGTTTTATCGGCGTAGATCCCTTTAAAGAGTTGCTAAAGCATCCCGCGGTTAAGAACGCTCCCCTAATTTTGGAGACACCTGGCATGGAACCAGAGCACGGTAAAGAAGTTGAACTTCTCAAAGGTTTGCGTGGATGAGCGCGCGCCATCAACTCCAGTTAAAGCTCGCGCCTTGGGCGTTATTAGCGGTCTCCGCATCTTGGGGCGGTGCCTTCGTTCTGATGAAACCTGCGATCGAACGCCAAGCAGTCAATAGCTTTCTTGCAACACGTTTTGTGATGGCAGTTCTTGTCATGGTCTTGATTCGCCCAAGTGTTCTGCAGAAGTTAAATCGTGAATTAGTCCTCAAGGGCTCACTTGCCGGTCTCTTCTTGGGTTCTGGTTATATCTTTCAAACTCTTGGGTTGGCTCGTACAGGTGCTGCGATCACAGGGTTTGTTACCGGACTCTACGTTGTACTAACACCACTAATTGCTGCCGTGTTTTTAAAAGAGCGAATTAAAGCCTTTACATGGTTCTGTGTTGCATTGGCCACTATCGGTCTTGCTCTGCTTTCGTTACAAGGCTGGTCTGTTGGAGTTGGTGAAGCCCTGGTCTTTGTTAGCGCTATCGCCTTTGCGGCACATATCGTGACTTTAAGTAAATGGAGTTTTGGACTCGATGCTTATGCGCTTACGGTTGTGCAGCTATCTATCTGCGCGCTATTAACTGGCGTAATCTCACTCGGTCAAGGTTATGAAACTCCTCCAGATGCCGGCGTTTGGGGCGTAGTGATTTTCACGGCGGTTGTTGCAACCGCTATTGCCTTCATCGTACAAACTTGGTCACAAGCACATATGACTTCAACTAAGGTGGCAGTGATCTTGACGATGGAAGTTGTCTTTGCAGCGCTCTTTGCCGTTGCATTTGGTGGCGAATCACTTTCTCTTCAAGTATCAATTGGCGGAATCTTGGTTGTGATCGCGATGTATTTGATCGTTATGAAAGAGGCGTGAGAGGCTTAGGCCATGGCCAGCCCAATTGATCTTCGCTCCGATACCGTAACCCGCCCATCGCAGGCGATGCGCCAAGCGATGGCAACTGCTGAAGTCGGCGATGATGTCTATAGCGATGATCCAACGGTTAACTCGCTCGAAGAACGAGTTGCGGCGCTCTTTGGAAAAGAAGCCGGAGTATTTACTCCGACAGGATCACTGGCCAATCAATTAGCAATCCGCATGCTGGTTGCACCTGGCGAAGAGTTAATCGCCGAGACAAATTCACATATCGTTCGCGCCGAACTAGGCGCTGCTGCAGTATTTAGTGGAATTACAACGCGTACTTGGCCTGCGAAAAACGGACTCTTGGTTGCCAAAGATGCGCTAGAAATTGCCCGCCCGAATTCGGGTCCTTACTTAGTTTCGACAACTGCGATCGCAGTTGAAAATACTCATAACTTTGGTGGCGGAACAGTTCAGCCACTTGAAGAGATTAAAGCGCTTCGTAAAGGTGCCGATGAGATTGGCGTTGCCCTTCACTTAGATGGTGCACGAATCTGGAACGCTCACGTTGCAAGCGGCGTTGCTTTGAACGAATATGGAAAGTACTTCGACACCATAAGCGTCTGCTTATCTAAGGGTTTAGGTGCGCCAATTGGTTCAGTAATGCTCAGCACCAAAGAGCGTGTGACAAAGGCGCGCATCTGGCGCAAGCGTTATGGTGCCGGGATGCGCCAAGTTGGCTTGCTTGCAGGTGCTGCCCATTACGCGCTCGATAACAACATCGCTCGCTTATCAGAAGATCATCGCCGCGCTAAAGAATTGGCAGTTGCTATCGCTGCTATAGATAAATCCTTTGTTGATCCGGCTTTAGTTGAGACAAATATCGTCGGGCTTGACTTGGCAAACGCTCCGTACACTGCAGCAGAACTTGCAACTCGTTGCCGTGAGGCAGGGCTATGGATCAGCGCACTTGGTCCAAAGTATGCGCGCTTAGTTACTCATTTAGATTTCGATGACGAACAATGCGCTGGCGCGATTGAAATATTAAAGCGCGTTCTCGTGGCGCAATAGCCACTCTTTCTTGCTTAAACCGTAGGCATAATTTCCGAGGGCTCCCCCGGTTTTAACTATGCGATGGCATGGCACAACGAGCGCAATTGCGTTCTTGGCACATGCCGAACCCGCAGCGCGCACCGCAGCTGGCGATCCAGCGTTACCTGCTAAATCAGCATAAGAAAGTACTTTGCCACCTTTAACTTTGCGCATCGCCTTCCAGGCTGCCTGTGAAAATGGCGCACCCGGTTGGCGGACAGAAATTCCATTGATCGCAGAGATATCTCCGGCAAAGTAATCATTTAACAAATCAGTGATGACTGGGATTTTAGAAACTTCTTTAAATCCCTTTTCATAATCGCCTTGAGAAAGGCCATCTTTAAGCGCCTTCACATTAGAAAGGTTTAGCCCCAGCAGAATTTGTTCATCGGCAATTAAATTTAGAACCCCGATTGGAGATTTGTATTGCGAGATCTGCAGTGCCACGTCCACTAAATTAGCGATCGCGCAACATTTCAGCAACTAAGAAGGCAAGCTCTAGCGACTGAGAATGGTTAAGGCGTGGGTCGCAGGCGCTTTCATAACGTGTAGCCAAATCAGTTTCAGAGATCTGCTCTCCGCCACCGAGGCACTCGGTGACATCATCACCGGTTAGCTCGATATGGATTCCGCCCGGATGTGTTCCGAGGCTCTTATGAACTTCAAAGAATCCCTTCACTTCATCCATAACATCATCAAAGCGACGGGTCTTGTAACCAGTTGCTGCCTCAAAGGTATTGCCGTGCATTGGATCGCAGACCCAAAGTACTTGTGCACCTGATTTAGTAACGCCATCAACAAGTGCAGGGAGCGCTTCGCGAATCTTTCCTGCACCCATACGAGTAATAAAGGTAAGGCGACCTGGCTCGCGATCTGGATCAAGGCGATCGATCAAGGCAAGTGCATCATCAACAGTTGATTTAGGTCCGAGCTTTACACCGATTGGGTTGCGTACTTTGGCGGCAAAATCAATATGTGCGCCATCTAATTGACGCGTGCGTTCGCCGATCCATAAAAAGTGTGCTGAAACATCGTAAGGAAGTTGGGTACGTGAATCGATGCGTGTCAGCGCCTTCTCGTACTCCATGATCAACGCTTCGTGGCTGGAGTAGAAATCAACAGATTTGAATGAATCAGGGTCAACGCCTGCTGATTTCATAAAGTCGAGTGCGCGACCGATCTCGCGCGCCATTTGTTCGTAGCGATCGCCAACAGATGAATCGCGGATAAAGCCCTTGTTCCATTCGTGAACCTGGCGCAGATCTGCAAAACCACCTTGGGTAAAGGCGCGAACTAAGTTAAGAGTTGCAGCCGATGTGTTGTAAACACGCACCATGCGATCTGGATCAGGCGTACGTGATGCCTCATTAAATTCGAGATCGTTAACGGCATCCCCGCGGTAGGCAGGAAGCGTTACATCTCCACGCGTTTCAAAATCATTGGAACGTGGCTTTGCAAACTGACCTGCCATGCGGCCAACTTTTACAACCGGCAGACTCGAGTAGTACTGCAATACAGCGGCCATCTGCAAAATAGTTTTGATGCGATTGCGAATTGAATCAGCTGTTGCTGCGGCAAATGTTTCGGCGCAATCTCCGCCTTGTAACCAGAATGCGCGCCCTGCGGCAGCTTCAGCAATCTTCGCCTTTAGATCATCGCACTCACCGGCAAAAACCAGCGGTGGAAAAGATTTCAGTTGGGCAACTGCGGATTTCACGGGAGCACCATCAACACCACCTGGCCACTGCGGTTGTTGCGCCGCGACGAGGCCAGGGGTGAAGAGGGTATCTAGTGAATTCATCATGGGATAAAGAGTAGTTTGCTCAGATAGTTTCTCGGGTGAGAATTATCCGAAGAAGATCTCTGACTCCTTGTAACGCTCGATTGGAACGGTCTTTAGCTTCTCAGTTGCTGTCGCAAGCGGAACGCGGACGATATCTGTTCCGTGAAGAGCAACCATCTTGCCCCAGTCGCCTTCAGATGCAGCGGTGATCGCCTGCAGACCAAAACGTGTAGCAAGTACGCGGTCGAACGCGGTTGGCGTTCCGCCACGTTGGATGTGGCCCAGTACAGATGTACGTGCCTCTTTGCCGGTCTTGGCTTCGATCTGCTTGGCAAGCCATTCGCCAATTCCTGAAAGCTTTACGTGACCGAAAGCATCGAGCTCTGAATCTTTAGTGATCATGTCGCCATCTTGAGGAATTGCACCTTCAGCGATAACGATGATTGGTGCGTAGCTGCTCTTGAAGCGAGACTCAACTAATTCGCAGACCTTATCTACAGAGAATTTAACTTCTGGGATCAAGATACAAGCGGCTCCACCTGCGATACCTGAGTGAAGTGCGATCCAGCCAGCATGGCGGCCCATAACTTCAACGATAAGTGCGCGGTGATGTGATTCTGCTGTTGTGTGCAAGCGATCGATCGCTTCAACAGCAATATTTACTGAAGTATCAAAACCAAATGTGTAATCGGTGTTGTTAAGGTCGTTATCGATCGTCTTTGGAACGCCAATTACCTTTACTCCAAGCGCATCTAGCTTTGTCGCAACGCCGAGAGTATCTTCGCCACCGATTGCGATAAGCGCATCGATTCCTTGATCTGCCAGGTTCTGCTTGATGCGTTCTACGCCATTTTCAATTTTAAATGGGTTGGTACGGGATGACCCAAGGATCGTTCCGCCGCGAGGCAAAATGCCGCGGGTTGTCTCGAGGTTGAGTTCCATTGTGTAGTTCTCGAGTGGGCCTTTCCAGCCATCACGGAAGCCAACAAACTCGTGGCCGTATTCCTTCACACCTTTACGAACAACTGCGCGGATAACCGCATTAAGACCAGGGCAATCTCCGCCACCTGTTAGGACGCCAATACGCATGAAAACTCCAGTTCAAGAAAATATATAAATCTAAGCCAAAATGAATTTTAGACTTGAGAAAAAGTGGTCAACGTTGACAGGCACAGTCTAACCTCTACCCATGGCTAACCGAAAACTCATCGCGGGCGTGGATTCATCAACTCAATCTTGCAAGGTCGTCATCCGCGATGGCGTTACCGGCGAGTTAGTCCGCGAAGGCCGCGCTACTCACCCTGATGGCACCGAAGTAAATCCTGAACACTGGGTAAGCGCCCTAGATACCGCTATTGCTGCAGCTGGAGGCCTCGATGGCGTAGAAGCAATCTCAATCGGTGGACAGCAACATGGAATGGTTGCACTCGATAAGCAAGGCAAAGTAATTCGTGATGCACTTCTTTGGAATGACACTCGTTCGGCAGATGCGGCAACTGCGCTAAATAAAGAACTCGGTGGCGATGCAGAAACTGCTAAGCAAGTTGGTTCAGTCTTGGTTGCATCATTTACCGCAACTAAATTGCGATGGCTGGCAGATTCTGAGAAAGATAATGCAGCAAAGGTTGCGGGCGTTGCTCTCCCCCATGACTGGTTATCTTGGCAAATCCAGCACGCAAAAGGTGAAGCCCTAGATTTTAGAAAACTTTTCTCAGATCGCAGCGAAGCATCGGGCACCGGTTACTTCGATCCAACAACTTCGCAATATCGCCGCGATATTTTGGCAAAGGTTCTGCGTACCGATCGCGAAATACATCTACCAAAGATAATTCCCCCTGCACAATTTGGCGGAACAACTCCATCTGGAATTCCAATTGCACCGGGAGCCGGCGATAACGCTGCCGCGGCACTTGGTATTCAGGCACAAGCTGGCGATGTTGTCGTTTCACTGGGAACAAGTGGCACCGCCTTTGCAGTCTCTGAGACACCAACCCATGATGCATCTGGCCAAGTTGCCGGTTTTGCTGATGCAACTGGTCGCTTCTTGCCACTTGTCTGCACCTTAAATGCGGCGCGTATCTTGGATGCAGCAACTCGCATCCTTGGAAAAACACATGATGAAGTAGGAGCACTTGCCTTATCCGCAAAGCCAGGCGCCAATGGACTTTCGCTGCTGCCTTACTTCGAAGGTGAGCGAACTCCTAACCGACCACATGCAACAGGTGTATTCGGCGGAATGAATTTAAATAACTCAAATGCGGCAGATATCGCTCGCGCGATGGTTGAAGGAATGCTCTGCGGTTTAGTTGATGCCGTGGATGCGCTTGAGAAGTTAGGCGTAAATGTAAAACGGATTATCTTGATTGGTGGCGCCGCTAAGAACCCTGCGGTTTCGCAAATTGCGGCGGCGTTATTCGGTCGAGAAGTCCTTGTTCCACCAGCGGGAGAATATGTAGCAAATGGCGCAGCCCGCCAAGCAGCTTGGGCCTTACTTGGTGGAGATAGCGCACCAATCTGGGATCTTGGAAAGATTGAAAAAGTATCTGCAACTGCAACACCAGATGTAGTTGAGCGATATCGCACGCTGCGCGATCGCACTGAGAATTGGAGTTAATTAAATGACCTTAGCCCCTGAAATAATTCAGCAACTTGCAGATCAGAAGGCGGCAGGACTTCCGCAAGTTTGGGAAGCTCCCGTTTCTGTTATTCGTGAGTTAACGCAAGGTCGAGTTGCTTTTGCCGGAGTTCCTGAACCTATTCTCTCCGTAACAAATCGCTTTATTCCAGGCCCAACTGCAGATCTGCCAATTCGGATCTATCGTCCAAACCAAGATCAGAACGCGCCTGCCATGGTCTTTTTCCATGGCGGTGGCTGGGTGTTAAATTTCTTAGATATCTACGATGCGGCGCTACATCGCTTAGCAAATCAAAGTGGCTCGGTAATCATCAGCGTTAATTATCAGAAGGCGCCAGAGCATCCATTCCCGGCTCCCTTTGATGATTGTTACGCCGGACTTCTCTGGGTTAAAGCACACGCCCAAGAGATTGGTATCGATCCAAACCGTATTGGCGTTGGTGGAGATAGCGCTGGTGGAAATCTCGCGGCAGCAGTCGCGCTAAAAGCGCGCGACGAGAACGTTGCCTTAACTTATCAACTACTTGTTTATCCCTGCCTAGATCGTGATTTCACAACTAAGTCGTATATCGAGGCCGCAACGGATTACGGCTTAACAACGCAAGCGATGCAATGGTTCTGGGATCAATACCTGCAAGGTAGCCTTCACGATAACAATCCATACGCTGCGCCAATGCGCGCAAAGTCGCTTGCAGGAGTTGCCCCATCAATCGTGATCACCGCGCAATACGATCCGCTTGTTAGCGACTCTGAGAATTACTGTGCGAAGTTATCGAGCGATGGCGCAGAATTTATCTATAAGGAATTTCCGGGAATGATCCACGGCTTCTTTGCTAACGTAGCGGCAACGCCTTCGTCACATCTGGCACTTGATTTTGCAGCGCAAGAAATTGCAGTGCGAACTAAGAGATAACTAAGCGGTAACTCGTACGCCCTTGCCGACAATCACGATTCCAGCATCCGAAACGGTAAACCGAGCACGATCACGCTCTAAATCAACGCCGATCTGCGCACCTGGGTCGACAACTACATTTTTATCTAAGATCGCACTTCGGATAACCGCCTTATCGCCGATCTTTACCGATGGCATAAGAACAGAACCGTCTACAAATGCGCCGGCCCCGACATGTACATCATGTGAAATGACAGTGCGGTTTACATGGCCGCCAGCGATGATGGAACCTGCGCCAACGATTGAATCCTGAGCGATACCGCCTTCGCTAAATTTTGCAGGTGGAAGTGATGGTGGATTTGTAAGCAACGGCCATTCGCGGTTGTAGAGATTAAAAATTGGATGGATCGAGACTAGATCCATATGAGCATCGTAGTAAGCATCGATTGAACCCACATCGCGCCAGTAGCCTTTATCGCGTTCAGTTTCACCCGGCACAACGTTATTTGCAAAGTCATAAACCTTTGCACTGCCATTGGCGGTGAGCATCGGAATTATGTTTCCGCCCAGGTCATGGCGACTTTCTAGATCTTCAGAATCCAGAATTAACGCTTCTTCCATAACATCGCGGCGGAAGATGTAATTTCCCATTGAAACCAAACACAGATCAGGGTGGCCTGGCATTGCAGGTGGATCTGATGGCTTTTCGTGGAATGCCTTTATCGTGATTCCATCATCAGCTAATTCAATAACTCCAAATTCATGAGCTTCGGCGCGCGGCATACGAATAGCGGCGATTGTTACGCCAGCACCTGATTCGATATGCGCCTCAAACATCTGGTCTGGATCCATGCGATAGACGTGGTCCGCACCAAAGACAAGAACATGGTTTGGATTTTCATCGTGAATTAAATTGAAGTTCTGCAAGATTGCATCTGCGCTGCCGGTGTACCAACGAGGTCCAAGGCGTTGTTGTGCAGGAACTGGCGTTATGTAATTGCCAGTCAAAGTGCTCATGCGCCAAGTAGTTGTTATGTGGCGGTCGAGAGAGTGAGATTTGTATTGAGTCAGAACAGCGATCTTGCGCATCTCGGCATTAACTAAATTAGATAGTACGAAATCCACCAACCTATAGGAACCACCAAATGGCACTGCAGGTTTAGCGCGATCTGCGGTCAGCGGCATTAAACGTTTGCCTTCGCCACCTGCCAGGACAATTCCTAGTGGTCGCTCTCTCCGCTTCATGGATTAAATCTACTCGCGTTATTTCCAACGCGACAGTAGTAATTGCGACAAGTTGGTTTAGGCTCTGATCTATGAGCAGCGATCTCAAAGTCGGCATTGTCACCAAGGAATGGCCACCTCAGGTCTATGGCGGAGCCGGCGTCCATGTCTTCCAATTGACGCAAGCGCTTCGATCCATCAGCGGTGTTCAGGTAGATGTGCACTGCTTTGGTGGAGAACGTAGCGACGGCGCTTTTGGATATGACACTCCCAGCGGTTTCACAACTGCAAATCCTGCACTTCAAGCGATCGCAACAGACCTGGCCATCGCAACGAACCTTGAAAAGGTGCAGCTCGTACATTCACATACTTGGTATGCAAATATGGCAGGACATACTGCGTCACTGCTTTACGGAATCCCCCACATTGTTAGCGCGCATTCACTTGAACCGCTGCGCCCGTGGAAAGCCGAACAACTTGGTGGCGGTTATCAAATTTCCTCTTGGGCCGAAAAGACTGCCTATGAAAGTGCCGCGGCAATTATCTCAGTCAGCGATGGAATGCGCGCCGATGTATTAAGCGCCTACCCCAATGTTGATCCAAGCAAAGTTCACACCATTCGCAACGGAGTAGATGTTGCAAAGTTTGCACCAAATCCTGATCCATCTGTTTTAACAAAGTATGGAATCACCGGGCCTTATGCCACATTTGTTGGCCGCATAACAAGACAAAAAGGTTTGGCTCATTTATTGCGCGCCTGGAAATCAGTGCCTGCTGAATATGGATTAGTGCTCTGCGCCGGAAGCCCTGATGAACCCGGTATTGGCGCAGAAGTTGCTGATCTAATTGCTGAACTACAGAAAACTCGCAAAAACATCTGGTGGATCAAAGATATGTTGCCACATGATGAGTTAACCGCTGTGTTAACCCAAGCCGAACTCTTCTTATGTCCATCAATTTACGAACCTCTCGGAATTGTTAATTTAGAGGCGATGGGGTGTCAAACCGCAGTTCTGGCATCGCGCGTAGGCGGTATTCCAGAAGTTGTCGATCACTTAAAAACTGGTGAATTAGTTGAATACACCGAAGATCACGCCAAATTTGAGGGTGATTTATCGCAAGCTATTACTCGTTTATTGGCAGATCCAGAACTACTTAAGCGTTATGGAAAAGCAGGTCGCGAACGCGCCACAACGCACTTTGGCTGGGATGCTGTTGCACAGGCTACTATTGCGCTCTATCGCAGCGTGCTGCGTTAATTCAAAACACTTTCTAGCACTGGAGCACCCCGACTCATGTCGCGCCGTAATTTGATCCTCTTTCTACTTTCCGGCTTTTTATGGGGCATTCCTTATCTATTTATTCGCGTTGCCGTTGATCCACAGGATGGATTTCATCCAGCGATTGTGGTCTTGGGAAGAGTTGTCATCGGTGCGCTAATTCTTATTCCAATTGCGATTTACGATAAAACTTTCTTTGCGGCGCTAAAAAATTGGCGCTACATAGCGGTATATGCCCTCTTCGAAATGGTTGGTCCTTGGATTCTGATAGGGACTGCTGAGCAGAAGATTTCATCAGGGCTTGCTGGTTTATTGGTTTCTTCAGTCCCGATTTTTTCAACGCTAATTGCATCAAGGTATGGCGATAAATCTGTCTGGCAACCAAAGCGGTTATTTGGAATCGCTATCGGATTTCTTGGCGTCTTCTTACTCGTAGGAATCGAAAGTTTGACCGGTTCATCTGATCCGTTATCAATCTTGATGGTAATCGCTGCATCTATCGGTTACGCCTTCGCCGTAATCTACATTACGCGCAAGATGCCAGAAGGTTCAGGCGTTGCGATCAACGGTATTGCGATGGCGATGACTGCAGTCTTTTACGCACCAGCGCTCTTCATCTTCTGGCCAGATCGCGCTGTAAGCCACGAGGCAATTTATTCGCTAATCGCACTAGGTGTCTTTTCAACCGGCATCGCATTTGCCATCTTCTTTGCAGTTATGGCAGAGATCGGGCCAACCCGCGCATCGCTAGTTACTTATATGAATACCGCATTTGCCGTTGTCCTTGGTGTGATTATTTTAAATGAACCACTGACCCTTGGAATTATTGTTGGACTGCCATTGGTATTGATCGGCTCATATTTAGCAAGCCGCAGAACTAGCGCTTAGTTTTCGCCAAATCCTAAACGCTGTAACAACTTAGGATCGCGCTGCCATTCTTTGGATACTTTTACATGTAGCCCTAAGAAGATTCGCGCATTAAGTTCGCGTTCGATATCGGCACGTGCACGCATTCCAATATCTTTCAACCGTTCACCTTTATGGCCCAAGATAATTCCGGTCTGCGAATCGCGTTCCACGTGAATAGTTGCATGAATATCAAAGAATGGTCGTGAGCCTTTTTCATCGCGCTCAGACATCTCATCGATTGTCACCATAATGGAGTGCGGGAGTTCTTCACGGGCATCGCGCATGGCAGCTTCGCGAATTAACTCGCAGATTAACTGCTGCTGATCTTGATCGCTCTTCATTCCTTCGGGATAGAAGGCCGGGCCAACTGGCAGGCTTTTACCAATTAACTCAGCTAATAAATCGATCTGCGAATGTATCGCTGCAGAGATCGGAACGATCTCATCCCAAGTAAATCCCTTAGCTAAATCATTGATTCCAGCTAGGCGCAGAGCCAACTTCTCCTTCGAAATTAAATCTGTCTTAGTAACTAGTGCAAACTTCTTAGCGCGTGGGTGTTTAGCAATCTCTTGGGCAAGAAATACATCTCCCCCACCGGAAGTTTCATCTGCTGGCAGACACATCAAAACGATATCCACGGAATCCATGCTCTCGCCAACAACTGCATTTAGGCGATGGCCGAGCAGAGTCTTTGGTTTATGGATACCTGGGGTATCAACAAGCACTGCTTGAAACGTTGGTTGGTTTACGATGCCACGAATCGCATGGCGCGTGGTGTTGGGATGCGGTGAGGTTATTGCGATCTTGCTACCGACGAGTGCGTTTATGAGAGTTGATTTTCCAGTGTTTGGGCGGCCGACAATTGCGACAAAGCCAGAACGGAATTCACTCATGCGCTTATTCTCTCACTAAGCGCGGGCATTGCCTAAAGCGTGGAAACTAACTCGAAAGCATCGGCAACGGATGTAACCAACTCAGCGGCACGTTCTCCGATTAAGCGATGGCAGCCTTCAGATGTTGGCGCACTAATAGGTCCAGGTATCGCCATCACCGGGCGCATTAGCTCTGCGGCATCGCGTGCAGTGCGAAGTGAGCCCGAACGAAAGGCTGCTTCAACGACTAAGGTCGCTTGGGAAAGTGCAGCAATTATTCGATTGCGCGTTAGAAAACGTGACGGAATTGCATGGGCGCCAGGAATAACCTCAGAGACGAGTGCTCCGTTCTCGCAGATTTCAGCAAATAGCCGAGCATTTCCTGCCGGGTATGCAACATCTATTCCAGCGGCAAGCACCGCAACTGTTGATCCTTCAGCAATCAGCGCACCTTTATGCGCTGCTGAATCAATTCCATATGCACCACCGCTAATAATCGTCCACTCGCGATCAACAAAGCCTGCTGCGAAATCTCCCGCGTTGCGGATTCCATAAGGCGTTGGATTGCGCGTTCCAACGATTGCGAGGCCGCTTTCCTTCAAAGTCTCAACTTCGCCTTTTACGACCAACCCAATTGGTGGCGCAGCGAGTTCATTTAATTGCTCTGGCCATTGCTCCATGTCTGGCGTTAAGAAGATGGCACCTGCGCTATCAATGCTCTTTACAATCTCTTTTACATTAATCGTGCGCAGACGATCGATAGTCTTTCCATATTTAACTCCATCGTAACCGCCTTCTATTAACTTCTTATAGACATGATCTGAACCATAAGTTGCGATCTCTTGGCTCCAGAAAACATGTCCGCCTTCAATGGCGGCAAAGAGCGCGAGCCGAGTCTGGATTTCTTTCATAACTCTGATCCCTCTCGTAGTTGGTGAGCGCGTTGTACATCAGCGAGGTTGGGAATTGTGTGTCCCGCAAGATCTGCCAGAGTCCACGAAAGGCGGATGATCTTGTGCAATCCGCGTGCGGTGAGCAGCTCTTTCTCTAATTGGTCGTGGAGAAAATTCATGGCAGCGCGTTCAGGTTTATATGTTGTGCGCAGTGCGCGAGATGGGATCTGCGAATTCAACTTCCAACTCTCGTTCGCAAATCGCTCTTCTGCAGTTGCTCTTGCAAATACCACCCGATCTCGAATAACTGCGCTACTTTCTCCGAGTTCGGTCTGCGCCATTTCAGTGCGGCTAACAGGTTCCACTTGTACGCGCATATCTATGCGATCCATCAAGGGTCCAGATAACTTTCCGAGATAGCGCCGCACCGCAAGTGAGGAACAGATACATGCGCGACCTTTACCAGTGAACTTTCCGCAAGGACAAGGATTAGCGGCAAGTACCAAGAGAAATTGCGCAGGAAAGGTAATGCTGCCAACGCTACGTGCAATCGTGATCGTGCCGGATTCCAACGGCTGGCGCAGTGAATCTAGGACTCCAACTGCGCATTCGGGGGCCTCATCGATAAAGAGAACTCCGTGATGCGCCAACGAACATGCACCTGGCTTTATCGCATGCGATCCACCACCAACCATGGCAACACGCGATGCGCTGTGATGCGGCGAAACTATTGGGGCAACTAACGACATTGGCGAACGAGTTCCAAGTGAGCCCGCAATTGAATGAACTGCTGTTACTTCGAGTGCTTGATCAATACCAAGTGCGGGCAAGATAGTTGGCAGCCGCGCTGCGATCATCGTCTTACCCGCACCTGGTGGACCGATCAAGAGCAAATGGTGTCCCCCACTTGCTGCTACCTCTGCTGCAAATCGAGCACGTGTTTGACCTGCAACATCGGAGAAATCAGGTTGAACTTCTTCTACTGAAAGTTCTAAATCAAGTTGCGGCGCAGATGTGATTTCGCCAGTTCGCAAGAAACGTAGAACTTGTGCCAGATTTGGAAAAGTAAAGATCTGCATCTGCGTCATAAGCGATGCTTCGCCATAGTTTTCTGGCGAAACAAGTGCCCTTTTGATCCCCGATTTATATGCCGCAATCAGCGCGGGCAGTACCCCGCGAACAGAACGGATACGGCCATCAAGTGCCAGCTCGCCCAAGATAACCATGTCTTCGAGTGGTTCTTGCGGTAGCGCACCTTGGGCGATCAAAATCGCTAGCGCAATAGATAGATCAAATCCCGAACCGCTTTTGGGTAACCATGCTGGTGAGAGCGAGACAGTGACTTTCTTGTTGGGCCAGACTTCATTTGAATTAATTAGCGCCGCTCGCACTCGATCGCGGGATTCGTTAAGCGCTGCATCCGGTAATCCAAGTAACGAATACATCGGCAGACCATCAGCGATATCTACTTCAACGGTGACAATCGCACCATCGAGTCCATGAAGTGCAACACAAGTAGTTTGTCCAAGGCTCATAGGATCGCCCCTCGATATTCCAAGGTATGTGTTCCATCGACTGCAATAAGAACAGCCACAACATCGATCGCATATTCGCAACCTAAGCATCCATGGGTAGCCAGCCAAGCAAGTGCTAAACGTTGCATGCGATGGGCTTTATCGCGATTGATTGCCTCAAAGGGGTGGCCAAAGGCAAGTGAAGAACGAGTCTTAACTTCGATAAAGTGAAAGATGCCATCGCTGCTTAGCGAAACTAGATCTATCTCGCCTTCACGTACTCTCCAATTGCGATCGAGAATCTCGTCTCCACGCACCGCTAAGTAATCAGCGGTTACTTGTTCGCCAAATGCACCAGTCTTTTGATTGTTCTTCTTCTCGCCTACTTTGCCCATGGCGCGCAGGTTAGAGATAGGCCCAGACAGTTAATCCAAAGTCAGAAGGGCTTGTGGGTAAGAATTAAAGGAGCGCTGCGATATTTGCAAAGGAGCGGCGGTGTTCTATACACGGACCGTGTTCTTGCAGCGCTTCGGTGTGGACTTTGGTGATATAGCCCTTATGTTTGGCAAAGCCATAGCCTGGAAAAGTGGTATCTAAATCGCGCATAATGCGATCACGAGTAACTTTGGCGATAATTGAAGCAGCGCTGATACAAGTAACGACTTGGTCGCCTTTCCAAACTGCCACATTGGGAATCGCTAAACCTTCAATGGCATAACCATCTGTCAGCACATAGTTAGGTGTGACCGATAAGCCCTGCACCGCACGTCGCATGCCATCGAGATTTGCTGCATGCACGCCGCGAGAATCTACCTCTGCCGCTGGCACAGTTATCACGCTAATCGAAAGCGCCGCAGATGTTACGAGATCAAATAACTTTTCTCGTTCTGCTTCAGATACATCTTTAGAATCACGAACTTTTGCTAACTCTGGTGCAAATGGATCGGCGAGCACAACTGATGCAATTACAAGGGGTCCGGCACATGCACCGCGTCCTGCTTCATCTACTCCGGCAAGTGGCGTGATACCCGCTTCAATTAGCAGAGATTCAATAACCTTGACCATTTAAAGCTACTAGCTACTTAAGCGAAGAGTAAGAGCCAACTAATCCAAAATTCTTTATTGGCCAGATAATTCCGATAACGCGCCCGGTGACCTTAGAAGTTGGCACCATTCCTTGATTTATATCGTCTTGGTGAAAACGTGAATCAGCGCTGGCGCCACGGTGATCGCCCATTACCCAGACTTTTCCTTCAGGTACGGTGACGTTAAATTTAGTATCACTCGGCGTATTTCCCGCGAATATATATGGCTCATCAATTTCAACGCCGTTGATCATTAACTTCTTATTCTTAGCGCAGCATTCGACTTTATCGCCGGCAACGCCAATTACGCGCTTAACCAGATATTGCTTCGCTGGATTTGGTAGAACGCCAACAGCAACAAAGCCTTCTTTAATCTTGGCTAGAATTTTATTTCCATCTGCGGTGTATGGCTCAGGTAGCCAGTTATCTGGATCGCGAAAGACAACTACATCTCCGCGATTGATTGACTTGCTAATGAAAGGGACTTTATTTACCGCAACGCGATCATTGATCTGAAGGGTGTTCTCCATAGAGCCCGAAGGGATATAGAAGAACTGAACTAGAAATGATTTGATGACGAGCGAAACTGCGAGCGCGACAACAACCAGAATAGGTAACTCGCGTAATAGCGAGCCCTTGCGTGGCATTAGAGAAGAGTTACTTAGTTAGCAGGCTTGTCTTCAGCTGCTGGCGCATCTTCTGCAACCACAACTTCTTCCACAACTGCTTCAGCAACCGGAGCTTCAACAACTGCCTCTGCCACTGGAGCCTCAACAACTACTTCTTCAACTATGGCAGCTGGAGCCTCGATCACAACTTCCTTCTCAGGAGTTGAAAGGATTCCATCGCCGTAACCTTCGATGCCATCGCGCTTTTCGCGAATCTTGGCAGCCTTGCCGCGAAGATCGCGGAGGTAGTAAAGCTTGGCGCGACGTACATCGCCCTTCTTTACGAGTTCAATCTTTTCAATAACTGGTGTGTGTACTGGGAAAGTACGTTCTACTCCAACGCCGTAAGAGACCTTACGGATTGTGAAAGTTTCGCGAACGCCATCGCCTTGGCGACGGATAACGATTCCTTGGAAGACCTGGATACGGCTCTTGCTACCTTCGATAACGCGGACGTGGATCTTTAATTCGTCTCCAGCGCGAAATTGTGGGACGTCATGGCGAAGTGACTTCGCATCAACGGCATCGAGAATATTCATCGTAAGGTCCTCATCTATTTTTAAGCGTTTACAAGCGCAACTAAAAGTGTCGCGCAGACTGCGTATCTTGCCACAGAAGGGGCGCCGAGCGTAAATCGGCTTCTTCCCCCCGCTTGGCCAGGGCTCACCCTGCCCGACTTTCTCACCCTCTGCGGGTATTCTCGCCCACATGAGTGAGCTACGCCTAACCGGCAAGACCCCAGATGGGGTGCACCTAGCGCTCACCGATAACGATGGAAATGAACACACTTTGCGAATCAGCGACACTTTGCGCGCCACGGTCAATCAACCACGTTTAACTTCAGTCCCAGTTGGCGATGAGAACGAAGTCATGAGCGTTAAAGATATTCAGCGTCGTCTGCGCGCCGGCGAAACTATGGAAGTAATTGCTCGTGATGGAAATATTTCAGTAGATAAAGTTGAACGTTTTTCTGGCCCAATTCTGCAAGAGCGTTTATTTATTATCGATCAGGTACATGGCTTAACACCACGTCGAGATGGTAAAGAGACCGCTAAAGATGCGCCAACATTTCTCGACATAGTTATCTCAAAGCTAGCGCCACGTGGCGTTGATATCGATGCGATCGATTGGAACACCTGGCGGTTAGAAGATGGCAGTTGGACAATCGAACTCCACTATCCAAATCGCGATGGCGTTGGGTCTGCACAGTTCTCATTTGACACTCATCGCCGTTCAATTACTCCGCTCGATGACAATGCAGCGTGGATGACCGGTGAAGCAGCACCTGTGCGCCGTATCGAACCTGGTTTGGTTTATGCCGAACCATCACACCCTTCTCGTATAGAAGAACGCAACGAACCACGCGAACCAATTCGTATCGATAGCGCACCAGTGCGCAGCATCTCTTCAATTCTCGATGATCTTCCAGATAACGATCCAACTGATGAAGAATTTGAAGCAGAAGTTAGCCGCGAGACCCCTCGTTTAGTTTCTATCCGCGAAACTCCAGCACCTGGCGATAGCCAAGATGGAATTACTTCGCGCGCCAAAGTTCCTTCATGGGATGAAATTATGTTTGGCCGCAAAACAACCGAAGAACCAACTCCCGAAAACTAACTCGTAACATGAGTTAGCAGCGGTACAAAGCTTTCGATATCTGTTGCTCCACCATGATGGCCCACCATTGCGCCTTCTTGTTTTTCACGTTCCGCCTCGATCAAAATCATTTCGCCATGTGCAATGGCAATGACATCACCCATACGATCTGCTGCATCAAGTGAGACTTCAATACCAAAGAGCCCTGCTGCAATCGCTTGATCGCGTAAATAAATAGTGGCCTTCTCCCCCAAAAATTCTTCCCAGCGCGATGCCACTTCTTTATGTGCGCTAAGCGGAGCTCCATCTGCCAGATAAAGGTGGCGCGCACGTGGTTCGCCGGCAATCGTTGCGATATCGGTGGCTAAGTCATTGTCTTGGCCGATAACAATCTTTTCTCCGACATTAATCATTCCGTGATCGGCGGTTAACCAAAGCCTGGTTTTGCGCGGCAATTTCTTCAGCAAGTTAGCAACTAGCTGATCGATGGCAACAAGAGCAGCCAGCCATTTCTCTGAACCAACTCCATCGCTATGGCCTGCAACATCTAGTTCATTTACATAGAGATAGACAAAAGATGGCGACTTCTTTAACGCTTCAACAGTTTCAGTGACTAAATCTTCGTGGATATTGGCACCGCGGTAATTAGCGCCACGAAAGACCGCACGGGTAAAACCAGTATCTTCATAACGCTTTGCCGCAACATGGGTAACGCTGATATCTGCAGCCGTTGCGCGCTCGAATAAAGTCGGTACTGGTTGCCAAATCGCCGGATCAACGCGTTCATCCCATTTAAGTGAGTTAAGAATGCGACCACCACTGCGCGGAACTTGCACGGTGTAACCCAGCATTCCGTGGGTTCCGGGATTCACACCTGTAGTTAACGTTGCCAGGCTTGTCGCAGTCGTGGAAGGAAAAGAAGTGCGCACGGCGCCGTGGCGAATCAGAGAGGAAAGTGTTGGGATATAGCTAGAAAACTTTTCAACTGCATCTGCGCCTAAGCCATCAACTAGAAAGAGCAGTTCGCGACCGTTGGGGCTAGCACCACAATTTATTTGATCACTGGCATCGGCTAAACCTAGGCTGGCAAAGAGCGAAGGAGTGATTTGCGAGAGATGCACGGAGGTATCTTCTCACGGGTAAGGTTGGGCTTATGAGCCACCGTATGCCTTTTACTCCATCGCCAGAAGTTGCTGCAGCGCTGGCTGAAGGAAAACCAATAGTTGCACTCGAATCAACGATCATCAGTCATGGTCTGCCGCGCCCACAGAATTTAGAAGTTGCGCGTGAAGTTGAAGATATCGTCCGTGATCATGGCGCAGTTCCAGCAACGATTGCGGTAATTGATGGAGTTGTTCATATTGGCTTAACCGATGACCAATTAAAGGCAATTGCTAATCGCGATGACATCGCTAAGGCATCTAGTCGCGACTTGGCCATTATCTCGGCGAGCAAAAAGAGCGCAGCGACAACAGTTGCCGCAACTGCGCACTTAGCCGCACTTGCTGGAATCCGGGTCTTTGCAACTGGTGGTTTGGGTGGAGTTCACCGCGATGCCAATGAAACTTTCGATGAATCGGCAGACCTTACGGCGCTTTCCCAATTAGATATCACCGTTGTATGCGCTGGTGTTAAATCGATTCTCGATGTGGCAGCAACCTTAGAGCGTTTAGAAACTCTTGCGATTGGCGTAGTTGGATATAAGACAACGGCCTTTCCAGGTTTTTATCTAACCGATTCAGGTTTTACGATCGAACACCGCGTTGACAGCGCTGCCGAGATCGCACAAATAATTCACTCGCGTGAGGCGCTAAAGACCAATAAGAGCGCGCTAGTTGTTGCAAATCCGGTCAAGCACGAGATGGATCGCAAGCGCCATGATGCAATTTTGAAGAGCGGGTTAGCCGGTGCACGTAAAGCAGGCATTATTGGCAAAGCGGTAACTCCTTTCCTTCTTGAGCATTTCCACACCGCCAGCGAAGGCGAATCGCTTTCAGTAAATATCGAAATTATTAAATCGAACTCAGCGCTAGCAGCCGATATTGCCGTTGCTAAGCAGCAGCACTAAACCTTAGGTATTTAAATGACAATTAACGTTCTATGTATCGGCGATGTAATGCTCGATGTCATCGCCCGCATAAACGTTTCTCCCCAAAAAATTAATTTCGGTAGCGATACCGCAAGTCAGATAAGTACCAGTAGTGGTGGAGCCGCGGGAAATGTCGCTGCCTGGCTAACTCGCACCGATGCGCGCAGCACCATCGTTAGCCACGTTGGAGATGATCCAGCAGGCGCTGCGATCGTTGCGGAATTCGATGCCCTAGGCGTTGACCATGGGGATCTAGTAATTCCAGGAGAAACATCTGGTGTTGTTGTAGTTCTAGTTGACTCATCAGGTGAGCGGACCATGTTTCCTGACAAAGGCGCGAATTCACGTTTAACCGCCCAAGATCTGCCAGATCTGAATTCATTTCAAGCTGTTTACATCTCTGGTTACGCGCTTCTCAATCCCCTAGCCCGTGATGGTGTTTTGGCGATGATTGAGAAGATCAAGGCAGATGGGCTACCGATTTACTTTGATCCCGCATCCGTTGGTGCGATGAAAGATGTTGCAGATAAAGAATTGCATAACTGGTTTTCTATGATGGATGTTTTATTCCTAAATGAAGAGGAATCGATTTACTTAACTGGCTCAGTTGATATTGAACGTGCTCTTAATTACCTGCTTGATTTCTCGCAAGTAGTTGTTATCAAACGTGGATCCGCTGGCGCTATTGCCAAAGCGCGAGGTTTTGATTCCATTAGCCTTCCTGCAGCTGCAGCTACCGTTGTTGATACAACAGGGGCTGGTGATAGTTTTGCCGCCGGATTTATCGCCTCATATTCAAAGAACCACGATTTAACCGCTGCTTTACAGGCAGGTGGAGAGTTAGCGGCAGGTTGTGTTGCAATCGTCGGCGGCAGACCGCGTGTAGGTACCGCGATTTAGCTAGTTATCTTGGCAGAATGCGCGCATGGCAACAGCAAAGAAAGCCGCAGCATCGACCAAGGCGAAGAAGCCCGTTGGTCCAAAGCCCGGTGAATATCCCGGCAAGATTGTAGATATCGATGTTTCATCTGAAATGTCAGAGTCATTTCTGGAATATGCATACTCAGTTATTTACTCACGCGCACTTCCTGATGCGCGCGATGGTTTAAAGCCAGTTCACCGCCGCATCTTGCACCAGATGGCCGATATGGGTCTTCGTCCAGAGCGCGGCCATGTGAAGAGCGCACGTGTTGTCGGTGAAGTAATGGGTAAGTTGCACCCACACGGTGACTCAGCGATTTACGATGCACTTGTTCGTATGGCGCAATCTTTTTCAATGCAGGTTCCACTAATCGACGGCCACGGAAACTTTGGTTCACTCGACTCTGGCCCTGCAGCGATGCGTTACACCGAAGCTCGTCTAGCCAACGCTGCAATGGCGATGGTTGCTGAAGCCGATGAAGACACCGTTGATTTTGGTCCAAACTATGACGGCCAACTTCTTGAACCCCTAGTTCTTCCTGCCGCGTATCCAAACCTTTTGGTAAATGGCGGTTCAGGTATCGCAGTTGGTATGGCGACAAATATGGCGCCACACAACCTAGGTGAAGTTATCGCTGCAACTAAGTTTTTGATTGATAACCCAAAGGCGACGCTTAATCAATTGATGAAGCACATTCCTGGGCCTGATTTTCCAACGGGCGGAGAACTCGTTGGTGCCGAAGGCGTACGCGAGGCATATGCCACCGGTAAGGGTTCATTTAAGGTCCGCGCATCTGTTGAGATCAGCAAAGTTACCTCTCGCAAGATGGGTATCACCATCAAGGAACTGCCATTTAACATCGGACCTGAAAAAGTTGTTGAGCGTATTGCAGATCTTGCTAAGGCGAAGAAGATCCAAGGTATTTCAGACATCATTGATCTAACTGATGGACAGACCGGCACCAACGTTGTTATCGAGCTTAAGAACGGCTTTGAACCAGAGGCAGTTCTGGAACAGCTCTACAAGTTAACTCCGATGGAAGATGCCTTTGCAATTAACGCCGTTGCCTTGGTTAAGGGACGCCCACAGACACTTGGTCTTAAGGAATTGCTACAAGTCTTTATCGATCACCGCATCGAAGTTGTACGTCGCCGCTCTGAATATCGCAAAGCCAAGGCCGAAGGTCGCCTATCAATGGTTGATGGTCTGCTTAAAGCGATTATCGACATCGATAAGGTAATCAAAATTATTCGCGGTAGCGATGATGCAGCCGCTGCCAAGGAAAAGTTGATCAAGGACTTTAAGTTAAACGATGAACAAGCAACTTATATCCTCGATATGCCGCTTCGTCGTTTGACCAAGATGAGCAAACTCGAACTTGAGACTGAACAGAAAGAACTCAAAACAACTATCGCCGCGCTTAGCGCTCTTCTAAAATCTGAAGAAAATATCAAGGCGCAGGTTGCAACCGAGCTAACTGCAGTCGGAAAATCATTCGCTACCCCGCGTCGCACACGAATTGGCGCTGCTTAATTTCGTTTAACTTCTGGCCTGTGGGAGACTTCGTCAAATGATCTCTACAAGTGCTCTTGAACTACGCGCAGGTGCGCGACTTCTGGTCTCAGGAGTAAATGTTCGCATCAACCACGGAGATCGCATCGGGTTTGTTGGCCGCAATGGCGCTGGAAAATCTACGCTCGCCAAAGTACTTGCTGGTGAAACTCTCCCCGCAGGTGGCGCAGTACAACGCACTGGCAAGATCGGTTACCTGCCACAAGATCCCCGCACTGGTGAAGATCAAGGCACTGTTATTGAAAGAATTTTATCGGCGCGTGGCTTAGATCAAATTGCTGCGCGCATGACCCAAGTTGAAGAAGAGATGGCAACAACTGAAGGTGAAGCACTCGAAAAGGCTATGGAGCGTTACTCACGTGTCGATGCCGAATTCCAAGCAGCTGGTGGATACGCCGCAACTTCTGAAGCAGAAGCAATCGCATCTTCACTTGGCGTCTCTGAAGCGGTCTTTGGAAATCAACTAGACACTCTTTCTGGTGGTCAGCGCCGTCGTATCGAACTTGCCCGCATCTTGTTCTCGGGCGCAGAAACTTTGCTGCTCGATGAGCCAACAAATCACTTAGATGCTGACTCAATCATCTGGCTTCGTAACTACTTAAGTACTTATTCAGGCGGGCTAGTCATCATCTCTCACGATGTTAACTTGATCGAACAAGTTGTAAATAAGGTCTTCTATATCGATGGCAACCGTAACGTGATCGATGTTTATAACCTCGGCTGGAAGCAGTACTTGATCCAGCGCGAACAAGATGAACATCGCCGTAAGAAAGAGCGCGCCAACGCCGAAAAGAAAGCTGAAATCTTGCAGAAGCAGGGCGAGAAGATGCGCGCTAAAGCGAGCAAAGCAACTGCCGCACAAGGCATGTTACGTCGCGCTGAGAAACTTCGTTCATCACTCGATGATGTTCGCGTTAAAGATAAGGTCGCCAAACTTCGCTTCCCAACTCCTGCACCATGTGGAAAGACTCCCCTATCTGGTGAAGAACTCTCCAAGAACTACGGATCGCTTGAAATCTTTACCGACGTTTCCTGCGTTATCGATAAGGGCTCACGCGTAGTTATCTTGGGACTTAACGGTGCCGGCAAGACAACACTTCTAAAGATCCTTGCCAACCAACTTGAATCCGATACTGGAAAAGTTGAACATGGCCACGGCTTAAAACTTGGTTACTACGCCCAGGAACATGAAATGCTTGACTTTGATCGCACAATTCTGGAAAACATGATGTCTTCTAAAGACGACCTGCGCGAACCAGAAGCCCGTAACGTTCTAGGTTCATTCTTATTCGTAGGCGATGATGTTCATAAGCCAGTTAAGGTCTTATCTGGTGGCGAAAGAACTCGTTTAGCCCTTGCAACGCTCGTTGTATCAGCCGCAAACGTTTTGTTGCTGGATGAGCCAACAAACAACTTAGATCCCGCATCTCGTGAAGAGATCTTGGGCGCTCTTGGTGAATATCAAGGCGCGGTAATCATGGTCTCTCACGATGAGGGCGCCGTGCAGGCCCTTAAGCCTGAGCGCGTGATCTTGCTGCCTGATGGCGATGAAGATATTTGGAAAGACGAGTACTTCGATCTAGTCGCTATTGATTAAAAACTGATTAAAACCAATTAAGTTAAGCGTCGATCCGATCGCGATCGATTTCAGCCGTTGAGATAAATTCTTTACGTGGGGCTACATCGTTACCCATGAGAAGTTCGAACATCGCCTCTGCCGCTGCTGCATCAGAGATTGTTATGCGGCGTAGGGTGCGCGCATCTGGATCCATAGTGGTCTCACGGAGCTGATCAGCATCCATTTCACCAAGGCCTTTGTAGCGCTGAATTGGTTCTTTCCACTTCTTGCCAGCCTTTTTCAAATCTGCGGTGACCTTCTTCATCTCATCATCTGAGTATGTGTAGATGTACTCGCCTTTTTTGCCGCCGCTACCCATTAACTCGATGCGGTGAAGCGGTGGAATTGCTGCAAAGACGCGACCATCATCGATCATCGGCTTCATGTAGCGATAGAGAAGAGTTAGCAGCAAGCAGCGGATATGCGCACCGTCAACGTCCGCATCTGACATCAAGATGATGCGGCCGTAGCGAGCATCAGATAATTCAAATGATTTGCCTGAGCCTGCGCCAATTACCTGAATGATTGAAGCGCATTCAGAGTTATCGAGCATCTGAGAAAGTGAGGCCTTTTGAACGTTAAGGATCTTGCCGCGAATCGGCAGGATTGCTTGGAATTCAGAGTTACGCGCTGCCTTGGTTGTGCCAAGTGCGGAGTCACCTTCTACGATCAGAAGTTCGGTACGAGTTACATCTTCAGAACGGCAATCAGAGAGCTTGGTTGGAAGCGCTGATGATTCGAGGGCGTTCTTACGGCGTTGCAGGTCTTTATGAGTACGTGCAGAAATGCGTGTGCGTGATGCCGCCGCAACCTTTTCAAGAATCAAACGGCCGTTGGCCTTATCGATTCGACGAGTTGTGTTGAAGAATTCTTTCATCTTGTCTGCAACTACTGCAGAGACGATACGTGTTGCAGCAGCTGTACCAAGAACCTCTTTGGTCTGTCCTTCAAACTGTGGTTCAGACATACGTACTGTGATGACAGCGGTAAGGCCTTCCATGATGTCATCTTTAATTACATCGGCTTCGTTCTTCTTCAGAGTGCCGGTGCTACGAAGTGATTCGTTAAATGCTTTGGTGATTGCGCGCTCGAAACCTTGAACGTGGGTTCCGCCCTTTGGAGTCGAGATGATATTTACGAATGAGTGAATGGTGGCATCAAATCCATCGCCCCATTTCATCGCAATATCTACTTCCATATCGCGTTCTACTTCTGTTGAAACCATGTGGCCCTTATCGTCAAGGACTGGAACAGTCTCTTGGTAATGGCCGGTGCCATAGATACGAATTACTTCGCCTACTGGTTGATCCGGTTGTAAGAATTCGCAGAACTCGGAGATTCCGCCCTTGTGATAGAAAGTTTGAGTTGTTGCAGCTTTGGTGCGATTGTCATTGACGATCAGCGTTAAGCCTGGAACTAAGAACGAGGTCTGACGTGCTCGAGCGTAAACTTCTTCAATATCAAGGGATGCTTCCTTTAAGAAAATCTGGCGATCTGCCCACCACTTGATACGAGTTCCCGTAACTTTTGCAGAAACTTTTCCAATTGTGCGCAAGCCCGATTGCGGAGTGAACTCTGCCTTTGGACCTTCACCTTCGAAGATGCCGGCAACGCCGCGCTTAAAGGACATCCAGTAAATCTTGCCATTGCGATCTACTTCAGCATCAAGGCGCTCGGCGAGTGCGTTTACAACTGATGCACCAACACCGTGCAATCCACCCGATGCAGCGTATGAACCGCCGCCGAATTTTCCGCCTGCGTGCAACTTTGTAAGAACAACTTCAACGCCTGTTAGACCAGTCTTTGGTTCTTTATCAACGGGAATACCGCGACCATCATCGTGTACTTCAATAGAACCATCTGCCTCTAAATTAATCTCAATCTTCTTGCAATGACCAGCAAGTGATTCATCAACTGAGTTATCGATAATTTCCCAGAGACAGTGCATGAGCCCGCGTGAATCGGTTGAACCGATATACATACCTGGGCGTTTACGAACTGCATCTAGGCCTTCAAGGACTGCCAGGTCTTTGGCGGTATAGGAATCTTCGGCGTCGCCCAGAGCAGTGAGATCGAGTTGATCTCCAGCATCTTTAGAATTCTTGGCGGCCACGGAGGCAAAGGTTATCGGCGTAGTTGCAAGGATCTTGCGTTAACGCGCCGTAATAGTCTCAAATATTGGTAATTTCCCTATATCTTGGGGAATACGGTGAATTGCAACGCAAAAGTAACAATATTTCTCCATTTATTTCCTGCGGGGAATAAAGAGACATGGTTTGATGTTCCATAAGAAGTACCACTTCCCACCTAAATGAACGGAGAGCGCGATGACCGAGCAAGTAATCCTCGAATCCACACCTCTTAATGCACTTGATCGTTGCGATCGTTGCGGCGCTCAGGCATATGTGCGAGCAACCCTCGCAACAGGTGGCGAACTAATGTTCTGTGCACACCACGGCAAGGAATACGCTGAAAAGCTAAAGGCTGTGGCAGTTGCAATCCAAGACGAGTCAGAGCGCTTGGTTGAATCTAAGAACTAATTAATCTTTTTTAAGAAGACCCTTGTGCGATCCGTCGCAGAAGGGTTTTTCTTTTGATTGGCCGCAACCGCAGAACTTTGGATTTTCTAAAGTCTCCAGAACATTGCCATCAGCATCGACCATTTCAACTTCACCGGTGATACGGATAGAACCACTTTTGGGGTTTATGAAAACCTTTGGCTTATCCACGTTAGAACTCGATTTCTTTTTAATCTGGTTTTAATCTAGATAATCGCGAAGTGATTGCGAACGAGATGGGTGGCGCAACTTCGACATAGTCTTAGATTCGATCTGGCGGATACGTTCGCGAGTAACCCCGTGAACCTTGCCGATCTCATCAAGTGTCTTTGGCTGACCATCTGTAAGTCCGTAACGAGCCTTGATTACATCTGCTTCACGGTTGGTGAGGCCACCAAGGACTTGCATCAACTGTTCTTGCAAGATTGTGAAAGTTACAGATTCTTCAGGCTTAACCGCTTCAGAGTCTTCAATGAGATCTCCGAACTCTGAATCTCCTTCTTCACCAAGTGGTGTGTGAAGTGAGATTGGTTCGCGGCCGTACTTCTGAACTTCAACGACCTTTTCAGGTGTCATATCAAGTTCTTTAGCGAGCTCTTCTGGTGTTGGTTCGCGGCCAAGGTCTTGCAACATCTGGCGCTGAACGCGAGCCAACTTGTTGATGACTTCAACCATGTGAACTGGAATACGGATTGTGCGAGCCTGGTCGGCCATCGCGCGAGTAATCGCCTGACGGATCCACCATGTTGCATAGGTAGAGAACTTGTAACCCTTTGTGTAGTCGAACTTTTCAACCGCACGGATAAGGCCGAGGTTTCCTTCTTGAATTAGATCAAGGAATAACATGCCGCGACCGGTGTAGCGCTTGGCAAGAGATACAACGAGACGAAGGTTCGCTTCTAGCAAGTGGTTCTTAGCGCGCTTGCCATCCTCAACGATCCATTCAAGCTCGCGCTTGAACTTCTTATCCATCTTCTTATCTTCTTTAATCTTCTCTTCGGCAAAGAGGCCGGCTTCAATACGAGTTGCTAGCTCTACTTCGAGCTCAGCATTTAGAAGTGCTACGCGGCCGATCTGCTTTAGGTAATCCTTTACTGGGTCAGCTGTTGCGCCCGCAGTCATAACTGTCTGCGCAGGCGCATCATCTTCTTCAGAGGCCTTTAGCGTGAAGGCATTTTCTTCATTACCTGATGCTTCTTCGGCCAGGTTTACAACGCGTGGCTGATTAGATTTATCTTCTGCTTCCGTGTCGATGATCTCGGCAACTTCAGCGATAAGTGTTTCTACATCTTCTAGTTCAATTTCTTCAACGACGATTTCGTTGCCTTCATCATCTAGAACCACCGCAGCCTTGCCGGCTTTACCTTCGCTCTTTGGAGCAACTGGTGCTGGAGGTGGTGCAATAAGTGCGAGTTGGGCCTTAGAAAGAATTCGCGCAGATGTTCCAAGCCCTGCTTTGCGTGCTTTCTCAGAGTCAGTTGCAATAACTTCATCAAGGTGGCGCGCTTCTTGGGCGAGCGCCAAAAATTCTTTTTTAACTGCCTTGCGGTAATTACCGATGCCGCTTGCTGCAAGTGTTTCGACGATCTCTTTGTGGCGAGCGACGTCGTTCTTCAAGTTTACAAGTTGCTGTACTTCTTTGGCAGATAAATCTTTCTTCAGCGCAACCTTTACCGGCTTAACTGGCTTAACAACGGCCTTCTTTACCGGCTTAGCAGCAACCTTCTTCGCTGGCGCTTTCTTAACAGCAGCCTTTTTCGCTGGCGCTTTCTTAGCGGGAGCCTTCTTCGCAGCCTTTTTGGCAACGCTCTTTTTTGCAGGAGCTTTTTTCGCCGCCTTTGCAGACTTCGCCTTGTTTTTGAGCGCACTAAATACAGCCACAATTATCCTTTGGTTTTTTCGAACTATCTTCGAAACTGTTGTTTCGAACTGCTCGAAGCGATGTCTATATTATACTCAGCGCTTGGCCGATTGCGGCGCCAACTGACTCAGATTCGACCAAAAAGCCATCGTGTCCGAAGTCCGATGAGATAGTAATTAGCGGTTGCGCCTGAGGAACGAGCTCGGCAATCTCAACCTGAAGTCGAGGTGGGAAGAGGCGATCGGTATCAATTGAGACCACAACGGCCGGAATCTTGATCGATTCCAGCGCCGCTACGACTCCCCCGCGATCTCGGCCGACATCATGGGATGCCATCGCCGAAGTTAGCGAGATATAGGTATTGGCATCAAAGCGCTTGGCCAATTTATCGGCCTGGTGATCCAAATAAGACTCAACGGCATAGCGCCCGGTGTCATCGCCCTGCATCTGGCGGCCAAAGCGCACATCCATCTCAGATTCGGTCCGGTAGGTCAGGTGCGCGATACGTCGGGCGATACCTAGCCCTTCGATTGGGCCTTTTGCTTGTTGGTAATAATCGCCACCGTTGAAATTTGGATCGCTCTTGATTGCGCGGATCTGAACCGAAAATCCACCGATCTGATCACCGGTTGCAACAGCCGACGAACCGATCGTACAAATCGCACCAACGCGATCGGGATATTCAATCGCCCATTCCAGCGAGCGCATTCCGCCAAGGGATGGACCTACAGCTAAGCGATATTTCTTTATGCCGATGGCATCGCTAAATAAAAGTTCGGCAGCGGCCATATCGCGCACGGTGACAACTGGAAAACGTGAACCGTAACGCTTTCCATCAGGAGCAATACTCGATGGACCTGTACTTCCCTGACATCCGCCAATTACATTTGGGCAGACGATGAAATATTTATCGGTATCAAATGGCAGACCAGGGCCGACCATATTTGGCCACCAACTAGTTACATCAGACCAACCGGTCATCGCATGGTTAATCAAAATCGCATTATCTTTTGCAGCGTTTAACGTGCCCCAAGTTTGATAAGCGATAGTGATATCTGGCAGCGTCTCACCGCTTTCCAGCAATAGAAAACCGATCTTTATAAATTTGCGATCGCCGGGATCGTGGCTTTCCAGCCACGCACCTGTAACTGCGGTAGTAATCGAGTTCGACATTCAATTCCTTCACGCACTTGCTCACATCGTGTGATGCAAACCTGGTCGTCACCCGGAGCACCCCACCGCGGTGGAGGGTTGCCGTCTAATCAGCCGGGGCTATCGATTAGAGCTCGTGACCTGGGGGTAAGTCTAACCCAAAAATTCCAACGCAGACTTTGGGATGCAGCTCTCGCCGCATCGCCGCAAAGGATGCGGGCGGCCAGCCCGCGGTAAAGACGCGACGTAACAAGAGCGCCAGGGAATATCCATTGGCATCTTCAAGGGCGCGATCTAGCGCGCGATGGGCAAGTGCGCCATCTCCGCTTTCATATGCCAGCGCTGCACACAGCGATGCGATCGGTGCCACGTATCCCTTTGGTGCGATGCGCATTAAGTGGCGCCACATCTGGAAGTAGGTATCAACGTTTTCTTCGTCATGGCTGCCGAGTGCAAAGTCGCGAACTTGGATATCGCTTAACCGACCGATGACTCGCGCGGTTAATTCGAGATCTTGGCCAATGCGCCCGCTGGCAAATTCACCCGCCAAATCGATAACCGCAGTTGCCCCATCGCGCTGGAGCTTCGACAAATCCTTTACATCTTTGCTAACTGCGAAACTTTCTACTAACTCACACCACTTCTCTTCTGCGGCAACTGGCAGCGATGAAATTGAATCGGTGAGCGCTTGCAGATTGGCAAAGGGCATGGCGCGTCCTGCAACCACATGTTCAACAGCGATACGCGAGCCATCGATCTCAGGAATTAAGTTTCCTTCAGCGGGGCAACAACTTTGATCTTGGCATAGAACTGAGCGATAACGCCCGCCTTGGATGAGCAGAGATTCATCAGTTGTAATGCCTATACGGGTTAGCGCTGCACCGGCATCGGCTAGCACTACTTCCCCATCGCTGCGATCACTTGGAACGTAGGCAACCAAGAGCGCACCCGTTGCCGAATCTCGCTGCAGATGTGAAGCCAATAAGTCGTAAGCGCCTTCGGGAATATCAACTGGAAAATCGATCCGCATCGCCATCCCGACGGCGTTATCTTTAATCGAGACAACAACTAACGAATCTTCCGGGTGATAGCCGATTAGAAAAGGAATCGCGGCAAGTAAGTCGTGTGGTGATGTAAGTGTGGTCATCTCTCTCAATTCATAAAGCGGGTAGGGGCTGCCACCACGGTGATAGTCAGCGCTGAAACTTTTCTTATCTGGCCGGTAATGGCGCGTTCTACGGCGTTGTGAGAAAAACTGCCGTTCCAGGTAGTTGTTAGTAACACCGGATAAATGCCGGGCTGCGAATAAATATGGGTGACTTTTCCTTCCGGAAATGGTCCACCTGGGTCAGTTGTTGCAAAGAAAGAGCCGTCACCAAATGACCACACATATGAAGGGCGCAGAACCACATCGATACTTTCGCCAATCAAATTAACTTGGGTGCGAAAGACCGAAGGCAGGTCATTCCAGAAGTAGACCGGAGTGTGAATTAACGGTTTGAAATTAGGCTGATATGAAATGCCGCCGGTTGGAAGTGATTTACTTAATCGATCACTAAGTGATGTTGCCGCAACAACTTTCGGTGCCGCCTTCTTAACTGGCTTCTTTGCAGGTTTCGCTGGTGCTTTTTTAACCGGTGCAGCAACTTTCGGTTTTACAACCGGCTTTGGTTTGGTAATCACTTTCGGTTTGGAAACAACCTTTGGCTTTACAACGCCAGGTTTAATTGTTTTTGGCTTGGTCACCTTGCTAGAACTTGGACCACTGCCCTTGCGCGCTTCAATAACCAATTGCCCATCTTGGGTATAAACATCAACACAGGCTTTGACGCAATCTGCTGCGTGAGAAGTGGGAGTTTGTAGAGAAATTACCAACGCTGTAATCAGAATTAATCGGATCTTCATCTGCGGGAAGATAGATCTAGCAACTGATAAAAAACGCCTCACACCTGTTACATGTGGATAGATAGCCCTTGATATGGAAAGGTAGGAACATGGCTGCGCGCGATGGAGATGGTTGGGTCGAATGCAGTTGCGGCTCTAAACATTGGGGTTTGCATGGCGCAGCAGGTTTGCTGATCTATCGCGACGGCGCCATCTTGTTGCAGCACCGTGCGCCCTGGGTTCATAACGGTGACACTTGGGGAATCCCAGGCGGTGCGCGCGATTCGCACGAGAGCGTTATCGATGGAGCAATTCGCGAAGCCGTTGAAGAGACTGGTATTGATCCACAAGAGCTATTGATTAGAACGAGTTCGACGGATAACCACGGTAACTGGAGCTATGACACAGTTATTGCTGAGGCAACGAGTGAACTTGTGGCGCATGAGTTAAATGACGAATCACATGAAGTGCGTTGGGTCTTATTTGATGATGTAACTCGCTTGCCGCTACACCCGAGCTTTGCAAAATCTTGGCGCGATTTAAGAGCCCAGTTGGATTATTTGATCACACCAAGATAGTTTTTCAACTTCGCTATGTGCCACCAGAATGATTGTCTTTCCTGCGCTGCGCATCTGCTTAAAGATCTCCATCAACTTATCTTTACTCGCTAGATCCTGTGCGGCAAAAGGTTCGTCAAAAATGTAGATCGGGCAGTCGCGCAATAAGGTGCGTGCAATTTCAACCCGTTGCACCTGCCCCACTGAAAGCGTGGTCACTAAATTGTCCAGAAATTCGGTAAGACCTAAGTCGGCCGCCATCTTTGCTATTTGATTGATCGCCTTATTGCTTTGTCCCAGGGCAAGCACTTCGCGAACCGTCATCGGTAGCCAGAAGGTGCGCTCTTGTAGCGCCATACTGCGCAGGTGCGATTGTTCGAGATCGTTTAGATCTTGCAAATTCTTTTCCACGATAAAGATAGAACCGCAACTTGGCTTTAGGTCGCCGGTGATAGCAAATAGCAGCGAACTCTTGCCGCAACCATTTGGGCCAACAATTGCGCTAATTGAACCTTTTGTGATTGTGGCGTTTAGCCCCACGAAGAGTTCGCGGTTATTGCGCTGCAGCGTTAGATCTTGGATCTCGATTATTTCCACGTCAGCGCCGCCTTTCGCACCAGCACGATAAGAATTGGTGCACCCAATAAAGATGTAATTAGGCCAATAGGTAGCTCGTATGGCGGAAGCACGCTGCGCGCGATCGTGTCACCGACTAGCAAGATCAGCGCACCAATTAGCGAAGATGCGATTGTCAATATTCGGTTCTTTCCACCAAAGAGAATGCGTGCAATATGTGGGGCAGCTAGCGCCAAGAAGGAGATAGAGCCCACGGTACTCACGCTGACCGCAACTAATAAACCGATTATTAAGAAGGCTTTCAAACGTATCGCTTTTGCGGAAAGTCCTAAGTGACGTACTGAGATATCACCGAGTGAAAGTAGATCTAACTGTGGAGCAATTTTAAAGGCGAAGAAGAAACAGATCAGAAATACTGGCGTGATAATCAAAAGGCTCTCTGAAGTTGCTAAGGCCAATGAACCGAGCGACCAGAAAGAGATCGAGCGGATCTCTGGATTATTTGTGGCGGTTATCAGAAGCCCGACAACTGCAGAAAAGAGCGCTGAGGTACCGATACCAATAATGATCAAGGCACCAACTGAGCGCGCCCAAGTAAAGGTGAGCGCCGTTGCTATTAAAGCCCCAACCGTTGCAAAGAGAACAGCCAAGACTGATCCAACTTCAGCAAGGTTTAAGAGAACGCCAATTACAACGCCCAGACTTGCACCTGCTGAAGTTCCTAAGATTGCCGGATCTGCCAATGGGTTATTTGCCGCAGATTGTGCAATCGCACCGGCTAAGCCAAGTGCTGCACCAATCAAGAGCGCAACCAGAATGCGTGGAATGCGAATCTGCCAGAGAATCAAATGGTTGGTGCTTGCGCTGTCAAAGCCCGGGTTAAAGAGATAGCGCCAGATGTTTTCCACCTGCGTTGCACCGAGCAACAGAGATGCAACCACTGCAATATTTAGCGCGATAACAATTAGCGAGAAACGTAACTTCATTTCATTAACTCATCTACTGATACGGCCATCTGAAGAATCAGATCTGGTGTTCGGGGGCCAAAGGAGAGTAGAAGAGAATCATCAACGGCAAGGATGCGCCCTTTCTTTCCAGCAGTTGTCTGGGCAACTCCAGGTAGCGCCTTTAAACCGGCAACTCCCCCAACCGATTCCAGACCTTTACTCATAACCAAAATTACATCTGGGTTCAACTCTGCCAGAACTTCGGCGCTGACTGGAGTGAAAGGAACTTTTGAAAACTCTGCACCGGCATCAATGGAATTTATCGCGGTGATCAGCGAATCTGCCCCGGAACCTTTACCACCGAGTAGATAGATCGAGTTTCCGCCACGGAGATAGAGAAAGGCGATACGTGATTTTCGATCTGCTTTCTTAACTTCAGAAAGTGATTGGTTGATCTTCTCGCTCAACGCAACTCCCGATGGAATTGCTCCAACGGCGCCTGCAATATCGGCAATCTTTAGATTTATATCCGAGAGCGTCCATGCCTGGCGCACCTGAACGATCTTTACTCCGCTTTCTCGCAGAGTCTTAATTGCAGCGAGCGGACCGGTGGCATCATCGATCAGAACTAAATCTGGGTTTAACTTCAAAATATTTTCTGCAACAACTTGATGGCCAGAGGTAACAATTGGAATATCTAGAAGAACTTCTTCGGTGCTGGCGATATCTCGTCCAATAAGAATTGGTTTTAAACCTAAAGAAAGTAAAATTTCTGCAGAACCGTTTGCTAGTGCGATTACGCGCTTTGCTGAAGAAGTGCCGCCACCTTCGATGCTTATTGCGGCAGCAGTTTTAATCTCTTGCATAGCAACTTCACCGGAACTGCAAGCGGTTAAGGAGAGCGTTGTTGCTAGAGCCACCGTCAGATGCCGATATAAACCATTCTTTAGCACCCTTAAATCATCTCAATCTTTTACCTGACAGATACAGGTGCGTTGTCGGATAAGGGGCTACCGAGTTAAAAGTAAGGTTTTCTCATGCGTGCAAAGGCTTTTCTTGCAATAGCCACATCGGCCCTGCTTCTAATCTCACTAAGCAGTGCACCGAGCAACGCTGCCCAGAAACCCCAAGTTGTTAAAGGTCAGTTCGGTGAATCTATAAGCGCACAAGCGCGAGATATAACCGTTGATAAAAACGGTCAGGCCCAGATTGTCATCACCGGGAAAGGCTTTGACGAAACAGTCGGTATCTACATCGCTTACTGCGTGATGCCAAAAGCTGGTAGTGCTCCAACTCCTTGTGGCGGTGGCGTTAACAAATCTGGAATTGGCGATGCTTCTTACTGGATTTCTTCAAATGCACCGCCCTATGCCGCCAATTTGGCAGAACCTTTCCGCGCGGGTGGCAGATTTACCAAGAGCGTTGGGGTCTCAGAACGAATCGGCAAGATCGATTGCCGCAAAAGTAAATGCGCTTTAACAGTTAGATCAGATCATCTACGTGAAGGGGATAGATCGCGTGATCTTTTTATTCCAGTCACATTTAAGAAAAGGAAATAGAAATGAAGAAAGTATCTACATTAATCACAGTTTTAGCACTTGTTATACCTGTAGTCAGCGCACCAAGTGCCAGCGCGGAGACATTTGTCTTCCAGAGCGGCCCGCTAACAAATCTTGATCCGGCAAGTGCCACAGTCAATGGTGGCTTTACAAAATTTACGACCAAGGGCGGAATGTATATGCAACAGTGCATCGCCCCAGTCGCTGGCGCTCGTCCCGCAACATGCAGCGATGAATTACAGCTCTGGATCAGCACTAAAGGTGAAGTTGGCTCAGTAAGTGCAACCGGGCCAATCGCATTCAAGGTGGCGGCGCAAATCACTGGTCGCGGTGTAGCAGTTGACTGCACCAAGACATCTTGCGGAATCTTCTTCCGCCTTGATCGTTCTGCAACAGCAGATACCAGCGAAGATTTATTCCTTCCAATTACCTTCCGCGAAGGTGCTGCCGCGCCTTTGCTACCGACTGATGTAGTCACAGTTACATTAAATGCCAAGCCGCTAACCCGAAATGTTCCGCTGGCACTTGCCTATCGCCAGAGCGCTAAAATTGTGGCAACTGCGCAATCTGGTCTGCTAGTTACATTGACATCGCTTACTCCAGAATGTTCATACGCAAATGGAACGCTAACTGCGCTTAAGGGTGCAGGCCAGTGCGCACTTGCGCACCGAACTGCCGGCAACGATAAGTTCGCAGCAAGTTCTGCAAACTATCCATTTATTCTCGAACCTGGAACACAGAAAGTGGAGCGCGCTACCAAGGAACTCAAAAAGGGTAAGCCAAAGGCGATGCCTGCTGAAACAAACTTCGGCGAGACTATTTCTTACAAGAGTTTGAGTAAGAACTGCCGCGTTGAGTTAAATCTAATCGAGGCTCAAAAGCGCGGGATCTGTACCATCGTTGCTACAGCGCCAGCCAAAGAAGGAATGTGGCTAGCACTTAAACAAGAGCTAAGAATTAGAGTTAGCTAAAGCCTTAATTCCAGCGATATAGAAATTGGTAGTAACTGCAATCTCATCTTCTGCCGTTGCGGCACCTGATTCGATGCGGCGCGTTGCTAAATCTGTCATCGCCTGCAACTGCGCGAGAGCGCGTGCGGTATCTGTAATGCCAAGGGCGGCGAAAGTTTTGCTAAGCGGTGCCAACATTTGACGGTGGGCCGCGCCTATTTCAGCGTTTCGCTCGCGCGGCAAAGTGGTGGCATGAAGTGACTTGGCAAGCAGATGACGTCCATCGCCTACGTAGTTAAGAGATGTTTCGATCCAGATAGTTAGCGCAGCGATCGGATCGCTTTCGTCTTCGATTGCTCCGCGCAATAGTTCGCCAAAGTTTTTTAGCTCTTCAATCAACAGATCAGCAACGAGATCTTGGCTGCTAGAAAAGTATTCATAGACCGAAGTTCGCGAAAGCCCTGCGCGCGCTGCAACTGCGGCGATTGAAATGCTGGCAGAACTTTCCTCTAATGCGATCTGAGTAGCCGCAGAAATCAATTGATTACGGCGCCAATCGCGATGCGAGGCTAAGTCCTGTGTTGAAATCTTGGGCATAAAAAAATTATTTCATGGTTTGCGAAAGCCTGCGCAGCGAATCAATGACCACAGCCCGATCGCTGGTGCGCCAGAGCGGTGGCATCGAGTTAAGTAGGACACTTCCGTAGCGTTTGGTCACAATTCGCGAATCTAAAATTGCAACTACCCCGCGATCATCAACGCTGCGGATTAACCGACCAGTGCCTTGGGCCAACAATAAAGCGGCGCGCGGTAGTGAGACCTGCATAAAGCCACTGCCACCTGCGGCATCTGCCAGCGATGCCCGAGCCGACATAACTGGTTCGTCAGGACGTGGAAATGGAATTCGATCAATTGCCACCAAGATACAAGATGAACCAGGAACATCAACGCCCTGCCAGAGCGACATCGTGCCGAGCAAAATAGATGTTTCATCTTTAGCAAAACGTTCAACGAGCGGACCGACCGCATCACCACGTTTCTGAGTAATGATGGTGATCGGCAACTCTTTTAAGACGTTGCGCAGATGGGCATCGGCTGCTTCAACTCCGCGCCAAGAACTAAATAGCGCCAAGGTGCGACCGCCTGCCGCATCAATTAGCTCACCGAGTTCAGTTAAGACTTCTGCACTTGGTCCATCACGACCTGGTTCAGGTAGATGCTTTGGCATATATAAAACGCCTTGATTGGCGAAATCAAATGGTGAGCCAACATCGAGCATCTGCACATTTGCTGGATCAATATCGCCATCATCGCCTTCAGAATCTGCATCAGAACCCACTACGAAACCGATACTGCGCGCCATCGCATCAAAACCATTGCCAACTGTGAGCGTTGCCGATGTCGCAATAACTGGAGTTTTGGTCAATAGATTTGCACGAAGAACCTCAGAGACCGAAAGCGGCGCTAAATTCAGAGTTGAAAATGTTGGTTCGTACCAGAGCACGTGGGTATTGCCCATCTTTAACAATTTGCCACAGGTTGTATTAATCTCAGAAACTGCGCCTTTAACGCGCGCACGTTCGGCAACCGCATCAGAATCGATGATCTCGTCATCGGCGTTGATGATCTGAACGATCGCAGCCGCCGCATCTTTAACTTTACGGATAGGTGCTTCAAGTGAAGATGGAATTTCTTCTAGACGACCTTGCGCCGCAAAGTCACCACGGATCTGATCACCGTAATCAGCCATGGCGTCATGGAAATTATCTGCAGCTTTAGTTAAAGCATCAGCGAGTTTGCCGGGCATATGTTTGCGCGCCATTGCAGCAGCGCGAATTACTCGTGCAGAGGTGAGCTCTTCGGTAACCGCTTGCGTGGTGCGATCCATAAATTCGTGGGCTTCATCCAAGATCACCGCATCGCGTTCGGGCAAGATCGGATGCGAATCAACGATCTCGATCGCAAGCAGGGTGTGGTTGGTAACTACAACATCGGCAGTCTGGGCCTTTGCTTTGGCTAGGGCTGCAAAGCACTGTGGCCCGTAATTACAGACATCGGCGCCGACGCATTCGCGCCCAGAAAGTGAATTCGCCGCCCAGACTCTGCGATCGACATCGGGTGCATCATCACGATCACCTGAAACACCCGGAGTCTTAGCCCAGGCATGTAAACGCTTAGCATCTTTTTCTAAGTAACTGACCTCTAACAAAACTTCACCATCGGGATCTGGTTCATCGGTATTCATTTTCTGCAAGCAGATGTAGTTTCCTACACCTTTATATATCCCGTATGTAATCTCACGGCCCAACTCTTTCTCAAGTGCTGGGACAACTGCGGGTAAATCTCGTTCTACTAATTGACGTTGCAGGGCAAGGGTTGCAGTTGCAATTAAAACTTTGCGGCCATGTACGAGCGCTGGAACTAAATAAGCGAGTGATTTTCCGGTACCTGTGCCGGCCTGCACCATTAAATGATGGCGATCGGTGAGCGCATTTGCCACCGCTTCAGCCATTTCGATCTGACCTTCACGTGGTGATCCCCCAATGGCGGCGACTGCGGCATCCAGGGCCGAACGCACTTTTGCCGAGAGATCACTCATATTTGTTGTTCAATCCCCATGGGGCCACAGTAGCGAAAATCAGTGACACCGCCCGTGACCAAGCCTTACTTGCTCATATAAGGTTGTGTAAGACCTGGAGGAATAATGAAAATCGCACGAATTGGTGAACGCGGATCCGAACGCCCAGCAGTTATCGATGGTGATAACGCAATCTATGTTGATTCACTTGTCAGCGACTGGGATCGCGAAAATTTAGAAGCCGGTGGTTATCTACGCGTTGCCAACGCTGATCTGAATTCACTTCCCCGCACACCACTTGCCGGTCTTCGCTATGGCGCAGTTATCAATAAGCCAACCAAGATTATTTGCGTAGGACTTAATTATTTGGCTCATATTAAAGAGGCCGGGTTCGATACTCCACCTGAGCCAGTTATCTTTATGAAGGCTCCGGATTCAATTACCGGTCCAAATGATGATGTTGTTATTCCACCAAATAGCGCGGCCACAGATTACGAGGTTGAACTCGCCATTGTGATTGGCAAGTCTGCGCTTTATCTAAACTCTCCTGAAGATTCGCCCGAACACATCTTGGGTTACTCAATCTCGCAGGATGTTTCAGAGCGCCACTGGCAGATGGAGCGCGCTGGGCAATGGGTCAAGGGCAAATCTTTCCCAACCTTTAATCCAGTTGGCCCAGTTATCGTTTCAGCAGATTCAATAAACGCTCATAACTTGCGCTTATGGTGTTCGGTAAATGGCGAGATGAAGCAAGATTCCAATACCGATGACTTGCTATACGGAATCAACCACATCGTTTGGTACATCAGCCAATTTATGGAGCTCTGCCCAGGTGACATCATCAATACCGGCACACCTTTCGGCGTAGGTATGGGCTTTAAGCCACCTATTTATCTAAAGGCTGGCGATGTTCTTAAGACTGGCATTGAAGGCATTGGTGAGATTACCAACCACATAATCGCTTATAAATAACCGCTAAATAGGGAGCAATGTAATGAGTAAAGATTTCGCTGGCTTAACCGCAATTGTTACTGGCGCTGGCTCTGGTATTGGTTTAGAAGTTGCCCGCAAGTTAACCGACCAAGGTGCGAAGGTATTCGGCTTTGATCTTCGCGCAGGTGAAATGGGACAACTAGCAACATTTATTGAATGCGATATCGCTAACCCCGATAGCGTTAAGAAAGCATTTGCTGAATTCGCCAGCCAGAGCAAGACGCTAGATATTCTGATCAACAACGCGGGCATCGGCGCTATCGGCACCGTCGAGCAAGCAACTGAAGAAGAATGGCTACGAGTATTCAATGTAAATGTATTTGGCACAGGGCGTATGAGCGCTGCTGCGATGCCGTACCTAAAGGCCAGCAAACATGCCGCAATTGTTAATACTTGTTCGCTAGTTGCAACTGCAGGTGTTCCAAATCGCGCGGTTTACGGTGCCAGTAAGGGTGCTATCTACGCACTAACGCTTGCTATGGCTACCGATGGAATTGCTCACGGAGTTCGCGTTAACTGCGTTAACCCTGGAACATCAGATACTCCTTGGATTAAAAACTTACTTTCTAAGGCAGATAACCCTGATCAGGAATATGCCGCCTTACAAGCACGTCAACCAATCGGGCGTCTAGTTTCACCCGTAGAAGTTGCTAGCGCGATTGTTTTCCTAGCAAATCCTGCACAAGCATCAACTACAGGAACCGCTCTTGGCGTAGATGGCGGAATGCAGGGGCTTCGCCTTCCTCGTTAATTCTTCTTATTGATAGTTGCAAAGAGATAAGTTGCGGCAATTAGCGCCAGCAAAATAACTCCGTAGGCTGCTGCAAATCCGAAGTTCTCGCTTACAAAGCCCATGATCCATGGTGATGTCCCATTTGAAATTCCCATACCGATCACAAAGGCGGCGATGCCGCGATCAGAACCTTGCGCGGTTGATGAAGCGTTTGCGATAGCAATAGATGCACATGGCCCAATACCTGCAGCGGCGATAATCAAACCTGCCAAGGTAAGCGTTGGTGATGATGCAAAGATAACGAGCAATACACCTGATCCGATCGCCACAAATGAGAAACGCCAGATGCGATACAGGTTATGTTCATTCTTAGTTGAAAGATAGATGCGAGTTAGAGCAACAAAGTAAGGTGCGACGGTGGCAAATAGAACTGCAGATTTAACCTCGGATCCACGTTCAGTTAATAGATCTAGCGCCCAAGCCGATAGTGAAACTTCCATGGTGATAGTCATGAAGGCAAAGAATAAAATTGCGATCATCGTGTTATTCCAGATGATCTTGCTATCTGCGTGATCTGGCTCTGGGCGAGCTTCTAATTCAGGAACGATCTTTAAGGCAACTAGCCCAATAAGCACGGCAGTAGTTGCAACAGTTGCGCGCCAAGGAATATCTGCCTGCGTCGTTATGCCGATTACCGTTGGAGAAACGGATGCCGCAAACAAACCGACTCCGGTTGATCGGAACATATTCTTCAGCGCCGTCTTTGAATGCGCGCCCAAGATTGCCGTCGTTGTATTGCCTGCGATAACCGAACCAGTTGCAGTAAGGATTACGGCAGGAACTGAGAAATAGATATTTGGGCTAAGGCAATAGACCAACGAACCAATAATTAATAGCGCCCAACCAAAGCGAATCGTTTGGTGGGCAGGCCGGCGATGGCCATGACCGAGCAATATAAATGAGATAAAGACCAAGGCTGCCGCCCAGCCGATGTTGTGCCAACTGGCTACTACGCGGGTTAACTCAAAGTCGCGTTTAATTAGTTGAATTGAAAATCCAAGTGAGCCCATTAGAAACGAGCTCATTGCATTTAGGGTCACCAAGCGATGTACCAACTTGCGCGGCAGAGCTTGTGGCAATTGCTTCTCCTAAACTTGCGAAGTCACTATCTTATCTTTGCAAAGCCATTGCAGATGGCGAAAAACGCTAAATTGAACTGTTTAATTGATATAGTTGAAAATTCAACTACTTTGATATAACATCAACATATGTCGAAGATGCCTGCTCTTTATATCGGCCACGGCGCACCTATGTTGCTCGATGATCAACTTTGGACTTCGCAATTGAAAGACGTTGCCACAAATATTGAGCGACCTAGCGCAATCTTGATCGTTTCGGCGCATTGGGAATCTGCGCCAATCACCCTAAGTAACCCCGCTGCAAATACTCCACTCGTTTATGACTTCAGCGGCTTTGATCGCAAATTTTATGAGATGACCTATAACTCACCAGATGCATCCGCTCTTGCTGCCAAGGTAACGGCGCTAATGCCCAAGACCGAAAGCGTTGCGCAAAGCAGCCGCGGTCTTGATCACGGTGCTTGGGTTCCATTACGCGTTATGTATCCCGGCGCTGATATTCCAGTTTTGCAAATGTCGATGCCGACTTCTGATCCCGGAACATTGATGGAGATCGGAAAACGTTTACAACCACTTCGCGATGAAGGCGTTTTGATTATCGGCTCTGGCTTTATGACACATGGTCTCCCCTTTATTCGCGATTGGAGCCCTGGCGCTGTGGCCCCTACTTGGTCAAGCGAATTTGATACTTGGGCCGCCGAGGCTATCGCGCGCGGTGACATTGATGCACTTGCTTCATATAAAGATATTGCACCCGGTGTTCGCTATGCCCACCCAACCGTTGAACACTTCACTCCCTTATTCATAACTTTAGGGGCAGCCACAAATAATAACGTTGCCCCAGAGACCTTAATTGATGGCTATTTCATGGGGCTTTCAAAACGTTCAATTCTCGTTGCTTAAATTTATAAAAATCAAAAGTAAAAAAGCCCGCCGCAGTTACGCGACGGGCTTTTTAACGGGGTTGGCTTAAAGAATTAGCTGCAACCAGATGTATTTCCGCAGCCTTCGCAGACATAGCAAGCACCAGACATACGCATCTTTACGCCACATGTCATACAGAGCGGTGCATCTGATTTGATTCCCATTGATTCAAGGAGATCAGATGATGAACCAATTGTTGGTGCGAGTGGAGCTGGTTCGATCTTTACCTCAACTGCTTTTGGTGCTGGAGCAGCCACAGGAGCCGCCGCAGCTACAACCGCTTTTGGGGTATCAGCACTCGCAGGTGCTGCATCTTGTGTGTACTCGCCTGTTTCTAGTGCACGTGCACGCTCTGAGGCTGTAAAGAGACCCATCGCTGAACGCTGATCGAATGGCAAGTAATCAAGTGCCAGGCGACGGAAGATGTAATCCATCATGGATTGCGCCATGCGGATATCTGAATCATCTGTCATACCTGCTGGCTCGAAGCGCAAGTTTGTGAACTTCTCAACGAAAGTTTCTAGTGGAACGCCGTACTGGAGTCCGATTGAAACTGCGATTGAGAATGCATCCATTACACCGGCAAGAGTTGAACCCTGCTTGCCAAGCTTTAGGAATACTTCACCAAGTGCGCCGTCAGCGTATGCACCTGAGGTCATGTAACCCTCGGCGCCGCCAACAGAGAATGATGTTGTAGTTGATGGACGTGACTTTGGAAGACGCTTACGAACTGGAGTAGCAAGTGCTTCTGCTTCAACAGAGTCAGTTGCGACAGCGCCTTTCTTCTTAGCCTTTCCATCAGAAAGTGGCTGACCAACCTTGCAGTTATCGCGGTAAACAGCGAGCGCCTTGATGCCCATGCGCCATGCTTCAAGGTGAACTTCTTCAACTTCTTCAACAGTTGCATCCTCTGGGAGGTTAACTGTCTTTGAAATCGCACCTGAAAGGAACGGCTGGCATGCAGCCATCATGCGAACGTGGCCCATTGGAGCAATTGA
>Ga0315903_10000563_pt1 | contig 56240 bp, 39 predicted proteins | sample LakEriMetagenome_7_FD_203524 | JGI IMG/M metagenome (GOLD analysis project Ga0315903, IMG submission 203524) | Freshwater fungal communities from buoy surface, Lake Erie, Ohio, United States - Buoy 2 MA119 | ecosystem: Environmental > Aquatic > Freshwater > Lake | place: USA: Lake Erie, Ohio... | reverse complement strand
GGGTCGGGTGGAGTGCCGGGGCGTGCTCGCGGGATGGCGTGAATCGCCAGCCCGAAGCGCATCGCGGCCGATGTAATACGGGATTCGCGACGGGTACGAAACAATCGAAAGGCGACACGAGTCGCCAGGAACACACAACGGAAATCACACCATGCCGCGTCTGATGGGCGTCGACATTCCCTCCGAGAAGAAGACGATCTACTCGCTGCAGTACCTCTACGGCGTCGGCCAGCGCGTTGCCCGGGAGCTCTGCCACAAGGCTGGCGTCGATCCGCTGGGCAAGGCCCGCGACCTTCACGAGGATGAGCTTGCCCGCCTCGCGGCCCTCCTGGACAAGGACTACACGGTCGAGGGGCAGTTGCGGCGTCAGGTGGCGCAGAACATCTCCCGCCTCAAGGACATCGGCAGCTATCGGGGTCTGCGGCATCGCCGCGGTCTTCCGGTTCGCGGCCAGCGGACGCGGACGAATGCCCGCACGCGGAAGGGGCCGAAGAAGACGGTCGCCGGCAAGAAGGGCGTGAAGGACCTCAAGTAGTCTGCGTCGTCCGGTCGCATCTCACGCTCATCCACGAGTTTCTCGAACCACGGATTCATCCAGCATGTCGAAAGTCGCAAAGGCCAAGAAGAAGAGTGTCACGGCGGGGATCGCCTACGTCGTGGCCAGCTTCAACAACACGACCGTCACCATCACCGACACCCGGGGCGACACGCTCTGCTGGGCGAGTGGTGGCACCTGCGGGTTCAAGGGAAGTCGCAAGGGCACGCCCTTCGCCGGCCAGTGCGCGGCGCAGCAGGCCGCCGAGAAGGCTGCCAAGTTCGGCGTCAAGGAACTCGAGGTCCGCGTCAAGGGCCCGGGCAGCGGTCGGGAGAGTGCGATCACCGCGCTGCAGGCCGCCGGCATGAACGTCAAGAGCATCGAGGACATCACGCCGCTTCCCCACAACGGCTGTCGCCCCCCGAAGAAGCGTCGGGTCTGATCCGTCGCTGTCGCCTTCCCCAATCACCCGCACCTCAGCCTCCTCACCCCTTCGAATAGCCGATACCCATGGGACGAATCACCGGACCTGTCTGCCGCCTCTGCCGTCGTGACGGCCTGAAGCTCTTCCTCAAGGGAAGTCGCTGCGATACGCCGAAGTGCGCCATCGAGCGTCGCCCGACGCCCCCGGGCATGGTGCAGAAGCGGCGCGGCAAGCCGACTGACTACGGCATCCATCTTCGTGAGAAGCAGAAGGTCAAGCATTTTTACGGCGTGCTGGAGCGTCAGTTCCGCACCTATTTTGCCCGGGCTGAACGTGGCAAGGGCAACACCGGCGAGGTGCTGATGTCGCTGCTCGAGAGGCGGCTCGACAACGTGGTGCATCGTCTGGGCTTCGCTCCATCGCGGGCGGCTGCCCGTCAGCTCGTGATGCACGGCCACATCACCATCAATGGCGGCAAGGTCGACGTGCCGAGCTACCTGGTGAAGGCCGGCGACCTGCTGCGGGTGAAGAATCGGGCGAAGAGCCTGCAGCTCGTCCATGGGGCACTCGCCGAGTTCCGCAGGGACGTGCCGGAGTTTCTCTCGCGTGGCGAAGGTGCCATTCCGGAGGGTCGCGTTGACCGTCTGCCGGCCACCGAGGATGTCTCCATCCCGGTTCAGGCCAATCTCATCATCGAACTTTGTTCCAAGTGATCCAAGGAGTTTCGCATGCATATCCGCTGGCGTGGTCTGGAACTGCCGGGCGCTGTCACGGCTGACACCAAGACGCTGTCGTCGACGTACGGCAAGTTCACTGCGGAGCCCTTCGAGCGCGGCTTCGGCACGACAGTCGGCAACAGCCTCCGTCGGGTGCTGCTGTCCAGCCTCGAGGGAAGCGCCGTCACGCAGATCAAGTTGGCCGGCGCGCTCCACGAGTTCACGACCATCAAGGGCGTGCTCGAGGATGTGACCGACATCGTGCTGGCGGTGAAGAGCCTGGTGGTGAAGAACCACAGTGATTCGACCCGCGTGCTCCGTGTCGAGAAGAGCACCAAGGGGCCGATCACCGGGGCCGACATCCAGACCGACGACGCCGTCGAGGTGGTCAACAAGGATCTGGTGTTGGCCACGCTCACTGACGACGTTCCGTTCGAACTCGAGATGGTCGTGGAAAACGGCCGGGGCTATGTGCCGTCGAGCGAGCACAGCCAGGCGTCGCAGGAAATCGGCATCATCCCCGTTGACGCGGTGTTCAGCCCGGTAACACGGGTCAAGTACGAGGTCGAAGAGACCCGCGTCGGCCAGAAGACCAACTACGACAAGCTCACGATGGAGATCTGGACCGACGGCACCGTGACGCCCGAAATGGCGTTGGTCGAGGCGGCCAAGATCCTCCGCAAGCACCTCAACCCGTTCGTCGGCTACACCAAGCCGGGGGCGGCGGTGCCGCTGCCGGGCGTCGCCAACCTGTTCGCCGTCGAGGCCCCGCTCGAGAGCCGGCTGGGTATGCTCGTGAGCGATCTGCGGCTCTCGCTGCGAGCGAGCAACTGCCTCGAGGAGGCGGGCATTTCGACGATTCGCGAACTCGTGTCGCGGAGCCGTGATGAGATGCTCGAAATGCGGAACCTGGGCGACACCACGCTGCAGGAGATCGAGGAGAAGCTTCGCGAACTCGGCCTCCACCTCGGCATGGACGTGCCCGCTGGAGCGGCGTCCTGACGTCCTGGCCGGCCCCTACGACTCTCGTACACGAAGGAAATCACCATGCGTCATCGTCGCAAAGGCCGTGTGCTCGGCCGTAGTCCGTCTCATCAGCGGGCCCTCCTGCGGAATCTCGCCTCCGCCTTGATGCTCACCTCGAAGAAGGTCGACGCTGACGAGCCGGGGGCTGCGAAGGTTCCGGGCCGCATTGTCACGACCGTCGCCAAGGCGAAGGAAGTCCGGCCGCTGGTCGAGCGGTGCGTGACGATCGCCAAGCATGGACTGGCGGCAGCCGACAAGGCTCGGCAGTTTGGGACGTCGGCCGATCGCGATTCGGCGGCGTGGAAGCAGTGGCGGACGAGCGACCAGTGGAAGCAATGGGCCCACGCCATGGCGCCCGCCGTCAAGGCTCGTCGTCGGGTCATCCAACTGCTCGGCGACAAGAAGGCTGCCCGGGTGGTGTTCGAGGAGATCGCCCCCCGGTTCGTGGATCGGCCGGGCGGCTACACGAGGATCCTGAAGCTGGCGACGCCGCGGCTGGGCGATGCCGGCCCGCGAGCGATCCTCGAGTTCGTCAGCCAGGAAGCGACCGCCAAGCCGCAGAAGCCGCGGGTTGAGGCCGCCAGACCGGTCGCCACCTGATAGACCGGTCGCCACCTGATGCAGCGGTCGCCACCGGATAGACCGGTCGCCACCGGATAGACCGGTCGCCACCTGATCAAACCGGTCGCCACCTGATACGGGTCACGCGTGATCCTCGCGAGGCCGCCGTCCAAGCCCAACGCCGTGAGGCGTGGGGCGAACCACCACACGACGCGGCGTCCAGCGTGATTGGCCCGCGGCCTTACGGCCGGTCGGCTTTCACCTGCCATGCACTCGAGCGCGAGGATCACGTGGGAGCCTTATGACATAGACCCGTCGCAACCGAATTGACCGGTCTCTACCGGCGGGCAGTGTGGCCCCAGGCTGCTGGGAGCCGCCCGACGATAGGCTCGGCCTGCGGTCGCGGGTAGAATTGACCGTCGGGAATCGAGCCTGCTCGCCGCCGCGGAGGTCGCCATGCACCCTGCGTTTCGAGGTTTCCTGGCCGTCGTCGTTACCGTGGTTGCCGCGTCAGCCTGGGCGGATGGCGGGAGCGAGGGACCGGCCGCCGATCATTACGGCATTCGGCAGGTCAAGGAGATCAACGAAAAGATCGCCGCCGCGTGGGCTGACGCCGGTCTTAAGCCGTCGGCCGACGCAACCGACGGCGAGTGGTGCCGACGCGTCCATCTCGACCTCATCGGCAGGATTCCCAGCGTCGACGAGCTGCGGGCCTTTCTCGTCGACAAGGCGCCAACGAAGAAGGCCGATCTGGTGGGCCGATTGCTTGGCGACGACTATGTCGACGAGTATGCGCGTCACTGGACCGACGTCTGGACGACCGTGCTCATCGGGCGTGACGTGACCAACGAGCGGGTGAATCGCCCAGGCATGCGGCAGTATCTGCGGCGGGCGTTCTCGAAGAATATCCCGTACGACCGCTTCATGGAGGAACTCGTCACCGCGTCGGGGGCGAACGCCAACCGGAAGGACGTGGACGGCTTCAACGGGGCCACCAACTTCCTCAGCGGCAAGATGGAGGAGATGGGCGTCGAGAATGGCGTCCAGGCGACGGCGAAGACCGCGCAGATCTTCCTCGGGCTGCAGGTGCAGTGCACGCAGTGCCACAACCACCCGTTCAACAAAGGAAAGCAGAATCAGTTCTGGGAGATGAACGCGTTTTTTCGCCAGACGCGGGCCCTCCGCAAGCGGGGCGGCACGGAGGACGTGCAATGGATCGAGTTGGTGGACGAGGATTTTGAGGGGGAAGGAGGCAACCCCGAGGAGGCGGAGCTGTACTACGAACTCCGCAACGGCCTGATGAAGGTGGCGTATCCGGTGTTTGTCGACGGCACCGAGATCGCCAAGAGTGGGTTTCTTCCGGGAACGATGGAGGACGGCACGTCCTACGGCGTGCACCGGCGCCGCGAGCTCGCGGCACTGATCACGTCGAGCCCGTTCTTTGCGAAGGCTCTCGTCAACCGGATGTGGGGGCATTTTCTCGGCCACGGGTTCACCAAGCCGGTTGACGACCTGGGCGAGCACAACCCACCATCGCACCCCGAACTGCTCGAGGCGCTCGCAGACATGTTTCGCGAGCAGAGCTACGACCTTCGGGAACTGATCCGCTGGATCGTGCTGTCGAAGCCCTACGCCCTGTCGAGCAAGACGACCACCGTGAACGATCGCGACGATCCGGCGCTCGGCGAGAAGCCACGGTTCACGCACTTCTACCTACGGCAGATGCAGGCCGAGGAACTCTACGAGTCGCTGCTCACGGCGACCGAGGCCGACCAGGCAGCCCGCGGCGAGGAGGCGGCCAAGAAGAAAGATGCGTGGCTGTCGCAGTTCGTGATCGCCTTCGGCACCGACGAGGGAGACGACGCGACCACGTTCAACGGCTCGATCCCACAGGTGCTGATGATGTTCAACGGCGACATGATCAAGAGTGCCACCAGCACCGGCAAGGGCGGGTTTCTCGACAAGGTGGCGTCAGGTCCGCTGACCAACGCCGCGAAGATCGAGACGCTCTACATGGCCGCTCTGGCCCGAAAGCCATCGGGTTCGGAACTCGCCGTCGCCAATCGCATGGTGGCGGCCCGCAAGGGCGACGTGATCGGCGCCCTGCAGGACGTCTGGTGGGCGGTCCTGAACTCGAATGAGTTCATCGTCAAGCACTAAGTGGCTTTACGGATGCACCGCCCTCGTGGCCGGTGCATCTTGGGAGTGAGAGCCCGCCGTCCGGGCGGCCAGTGCTGGCCGGGCAGTCGCGCGGCGGGCCGCATGAGCCAAAGCCGGCGGCGGGGCGGTACGAGTTGGCTCGCCAACGGCAGGATAGCCGACGCTCGCCATCCTCGCACCGACCCCGCCGCCTCCATGAAATGATTCACGAGAGATCAGGAATCACACGGGAGCAATGGTGCTGCGCGCTCAATGCGAACCGAGAGCACACACAGGTTGAAAACCTGTGCTACGGGCAGCCCCGAGCGGCGCACCACGAACAGTCCGCGGCCGGTCGGCTCCCAAACTCCGGGACGGCAGTCACAACGCACCTCGAACTGGCGGACGGACCGGCGAAAGACGATACTGGAGGCATCTCGGAGTCGGGGCAGAAGTCCTTCGCACTCTCGCAGGGAGCCGAACGATGTCGCGATTCATCGATCTTCCGGACGGCATGAGCCGTCGTCACTTCCTCAATCATCTTGCCGGAGCCGCGGCGCTTGCCACGCCGGCCACGGCGTTCACCAGTTCGATCCTCGCCAACGCGACCGACATGAAGAAGCGGCACAAGGCCGCGATCATGCTCTGGATGGGGGGCGGACCCAGCAGCATCGACATCTGGGACCTGAAGCCCGGGGCGGCGACCGGCGGCCCCTTCAAGCCCATCGGCACCAGCGCCGACGGGGTGCAGATCTGCGAGCACCTGCCGCAGATGGCCAAGCAGATGCACCACATGGCGGTCGTGCGGTCGATGAGCACCCGCGAGGCGGATCACATGCGCGGCCGCTACTACATGCACACCGGCTACGTTCCAAACCCCAACGTCGAGCACCCGAGCTACGGCTCGGTGATCGCCCATGAACTCGCCGAGCAGGTGCCGCAGCTCGAGATCCCGCCGTTCGTGTCGGTGGGGAGCGGCAGTGTCGGCCCCGGGTTTCTGGGCATGACGTGGGCGCCGTTCGTGGTCGATACCAACGGCAGCGTCCGCAACCTCGACATGGGCGTCGATCCGACGCGGCTCGCCCAGCGGATGGAGATGCTGGCCACGATCGAGAGCCGGTTCATCAAGGAGCGGAGGGGCGCGTCGGCGGACGATCACGCCAAGGTGCTCGACAAAACCGTCAAGCTGATGACCAGCACGCAGATGGAGGCTTTCAAGGTTGCCAAGGAGCCGAAGGAGATCCAGGAGCGGTATGGGAACAACGGCTTTGGGAAGGGCTGCCTGATGGCCCGCCGGCTGGTCGAGATGGGCGTGCCGTTCGTCGAGGTCGATCTCGGCGGCTGGGACAACCACGCCACCATCTTTCCCACGCTCCAAAACCAGAAGCTGCCGGTGCTCGACCAGGCCATGAGCGCGCTGGTGGAGGATCTCGCCGACCGGGGACTGCTCGACGACACCGTCGTGATCTGGATGGGCGAGTTCAGCCGCACCCCGAACATCAACGGTGGCGGTGGCCGCGACCACTGGGCGCGGAGTTGGAGCGTCGTGGTGGGGGGCGGCGGATTCAAGCGGGGCGTGGTGGTCGGCGAGACGAGTTCCGATGGCAAGGAGGTGGTCTCGGAGGCCTACTCCTCGCAGGACCTGATGGCAAGCGTGCTCAAGGCCCTCGGCATCTCGCTCGAGACCACGTTCACGGCGAAGAACGGCCGGCCGATGAAGATCGCGAACTCCGGCAAGGTCATCAAGGAGTTGTTCGCCTGACTGCGGCAGCCGAAGGTGATTCGGGCCGCGGCTCCCCCCGCTCCGTCGGTGCGGTGAAGCCGCTGGCGCGACTCGTGCTCCCCGTGCTCGTGGAGCAGCTGCTCGCCCTGTCGGTCGGCTTCGTCGACAAGTGGTTGGCCGGCAACCTCTTCGCCGGCGCCGAACCGCTCGCCGCCGTGGGGCTGGTGGCCTACTGCCTGGCGTTTCTCCCCGTGCTGTTCGCCCTGCCGACCGCCGCGGTGACGGCGCTCGTCGCCCGCCACGTCGGGGCCGGCGAACCGGCGGCGGCCCGCCGAGCGCTGGCCCAATGCGGGCTCGTGGCCGTCGCGCCGACCGTCGCAATGGCCGTGCTGGCAGCGGGGTTGGGCAGTCGGCTGGTGGAGGCGCTCGGGCTCCCGCCGGAGAGCAGCCTACTGGCGGAACGCTACCTCGCGATCGTGCTGCCCGCCCTGCCGGCGATGGCGGTGATCTGGGTGGGAGTCGCCGCGCTGCGCGGGGCCGGCGACATGGTGGCCGGGCTCGTCTCGATGTCGGTCGTCAACGTCGTCAATGCGGCGGCCAGCTTCGCCCTGGCGACCGGCGCCGGCGGGCTGCCTCGGCTCGGGTGGGAGGGGCTGGCCTGGGGAACGCTCGCCGGCTACTGCTGCGGTGCCGCCTGCGTGCTGGTGATCCTGGCGATCGATGCCCGGGGCCTCCGACCGCGGGCGGCCGACTGGATGCCCGATGCCGCGTGGCAGCGGCGGATCGTCCGCGTGGGCGTGCCGGCGGGTGTCGACGCGGCCGCGAATGCGGCCTGCCATCTGACGTTTCTCTCGATCGTCAATCGCCTGGGCAACGTCGATGCCGCCGCCCACGCCGTGGCGGTGACGATCGAGTCACTCGCCTTCCTGCCCGGCAGCGCGTTTCAGGTCGCGGCCGCCACGCTGGCGGGGCAGGCGCTCGGCGCCCGCGATGAGAAGCGGGCCCGACAAGGTGTCTGGCTCGCCGCCGGAGCCGCCGCCCTGCTGATGGGCCTGGCGGGCGCGGCGTTCTTTCGGTTCGCCGAGCCGCTGTCGGCCTGGTTTGCGGGGGCCGGCGCGGGTCCGGAGGTGGCCGCTCTGGCGGCGGCGCTGGTGAGGATTGTGGCCTTCGCTCAGCCGCCGCTGGCGCTCCTGATGGTGCTCTCCGGCGGCCTGCGAGGTGGCGGGGCCACCCGGCCTCCGCTCGTCGTCAACTTCCTGGGTCTCGTGGCGGTGAGGCTTCCCCTGGCGATTCTGCTCTCCTGTCGGGAGGTCGAACTGCCCGGGGGCTTTGGCGTGCTCCATGGCTTGGGGCTCGGCGCCCGGGGCGCGTGGCTGGCAATGGCTGCCGACCTGACGGTGCGCGGGCTCGCGATGGTGGCGATCGTGGCCCGTCCCGGATGGACGAGAGTGCGCGTCTGAGCCGCCGCGCCGCCACGGATTGCCATGGCCTTGCCGGCCAGCGACGCTACACTCTGCGAAGGCGGCGCAGATGCCGCGTGTCCGCGGCGGTGACGGTGGTCCGACCTTTCTCCAGTTCCCATGTTGAGTTCCCGTTTCCGGATCCCGTCCCCCGACCGCGTTGAACTCACGATTCCGTTGAAGACTCTGTTCCCGAGCGAGGGCCTCGAATGGCGGTCGATCTCGACCTGAAGCACTGGAGCACGGCGGACGCTGCCGACCTCTACGAGGTCGCTCGCTGGGGCAACGGCTATTTCGCGGTGGGGCCGAACGGCCACCTGCTCGTCCATCCGGACAAGGATCCGACCAAGAGCATCGACCTGAAGCAGCTCGTCGACCGGCTCCAGATCAGGGGCATCGACCTGCCGATCCTGCTTCGCTTCGCGGAGATCCTCCAGCACCGGCTCGGCGAACTGCACGGCGTGTTCGCCAATGCGATGCGGGAGAGCGGCTACCGCGGCGACTACTGCTGCGTCTATCCCGTGAAGGTCAATCAGCAGCGGCAGGTCGTCGAGGAGGTGCTGCGCTTCGGCAAGCCCTATCGCTTCGGGCTGGAGGCGGGAAGCAAGCCGGAACTGCTGGCGGTGATCGCCCTGGCCGACAACGACACGCCGATCATCTGCAATGGCTTCAAGGATGCGGAGTTCATCGAGACGGCGATGCTCGCCCAGAAGATCGGGCGGAAGATCATTCCCGTCGTGGAGCGGTTCTCCGAGTTGCACCTGATCCTCGAGTATGCGGAGAAGCTCGGGGTTCGCCCGCGGATCGGTATGCGGGTGAAACTCGCCACGCGGGGCAGCGGTCGCTGGCAGTCGTCGGGGGGCTTTCGGAGCAAGTTCGGGCTCACGGCGAGCGAACTCATCAAGGGCCTCGAACTGCTGGCCTCGCGGGGCATGGAAGACTGCCTCCAGCTGCTCCATTTCCACCAGGGCAGCCAGATCACCAACATCCGGCACATCAAGGGGGCGCTCAACGAGGCTTCGAGGATCTACACGGAACTCGTGAAGCGCGGCGCCGGTCTCTGCTACCTCGACGTCGGCGGCGGCCTGGGCGTCGACTACGACGGCTCGCAGACCAACTTCGAGTCGAGCGTCAACTACAGCCTCCAGGAATATGCCAACGACGTCGTCTCCCACGTGCAAAACGCCTGCGACGAGGCGGGCGTGCCCCACCCCACGATCATCTCCGAGAGCGGGCGGGCAGTGGTGGCGTATCACAGCATGCTGATCTTCGGCGTGCTCGGCGTGTCGGAGCAGGGCGGGGGCGGGGAGGTGTCCGAGCCGGCAGCCGACGCGGAGCAGCCTCTGCACGATCTCTGGGAGGCCTACCAGGGGATCAATGTGCGGAACCTGCTGGAGAGCTACCACGACGCCCAGCAGTCGCTCGACACGGCGATGAACCTCTTCTCCAGCGGCTACCTGCCGCTCGACCAGCGGTCGGCCGTCGAGAGCCTCTACTGGGCGATCTGTCGCCGGATCTGCAAGCTGACGAAGACGCTCGAGTTCGTCCCGGAGGAACTCGAGGGGCTGCAGGCCACGCTCTCCGACACCTACTTCTGCAACTTCTCGCTCTTCCAGTCGATTCCCGACAGCTGGGCCATCAAGCAGCTGTTTCCCGTGATGCCGATTCACCGGCTCAACGAGCGGCCCTCGCAGGCCGCCGTCCTGGGCGACGTGACCTGTGACTCCGACGGCAAGATCGACCAGTTCATCGACCGCCGCGACGTGAAGCGGACGCTGCCGCTCCACACCTGGCAGAACGAGCCTTACTACCTGGGCGCGTTTCTCATCGGCGCCTACCAGGAGATCCTGGGAGATCTCCACAACCTCTTCGGCGATACCAACGCCGTGCACGTGAGCATGGACGAGCGGGGCGAGGTGGTGGTTGATGCGGTCATCAAGGGCGACACCGTCCGCGAGGTGCTCGACTACGTCGAGTTCGACTCCAATCAGCTCGTGCAGCGGCTCCGAGACTCGATCGAGCAGGCGGTTCGCGAAGGACGCATCTGCGACGGCCAGGCGGGGCGGTTTCTGAAGTTCTACGAAGAGGGGCTGGGAGGCTACACGTATCTGGAGGAGCCGGGCTGACGGTGCCGCACGCAGAGGTCAGGGATTCACGCCGTCTGGGCGGCTCGGCTGAGCAGGCGGAGGGATCGGGACGCGGCCGGCGAGCGTCGGCTATCCTGCCGTTGGCGAGCCGAGTCGTACCGTCCGCAGCCGGATGTGGCTCGCCGGCACATGAGCCGCCGGTGATGAACACATCCCTCCACGGTCCGCGGAGCGATCGCTGAATCGAGTTCACGATGCACCTGATCCGCGTCGCCGGTTGCGCCCTCAATCAGACGCCCCTCGACTGGGACGGCAATCGCGACCGAATCCTGGCGGCGATCGCTGCCGCCCGTGATGCCGGGGTCGCCGTGCTCTGCCTGCCGGAACTCTGCATCACCGGCTACGGCTGCGAGGATGCCTTCCAGTCGCCCGGCGTCCAGCGGATGGCCCTGGAGGTGCTCGGCGAGATTCTGCCGGCGACCCGCGGGATCGCGGTGGCGGTGGGCCTGCCGATCCGCTTCGAGAGCGGCCTCTTCGACGCGGCGGCCTTCGTCGTCGATGGGCGGATCGCGGGCATCGCCTGCAAGCAGAACCTCGCGGGCGATGGAATCCACTATGAGCCCAGATGGTTTCGGCCATGGATTCGCGGCCGCCGCGGTTCGGTGTCGGTCGGCGGCTACGACGTGGCGATCGGCGACCTGCGGTTTGACTGCGGGGGTATCCGCATTGGCTTCGAGATCTGCGAGGACGCCTGGGTGGCCGACCGGCCAGGGGCGGCGCTCACGGTCCGCGGCATCGACCTGATCCTCAATCCTTCGGCCAGCCACTTCGCGTTCGGCAAGGACGAGATCCGGCGGCGATTCGTGCAGGACGGGTCACGCGCGTTCGCGTCGGCATACGTCTACACCAACCTGGTCGGCAACGAGGCGGGGCGGGCGATCTACGACGGGAGCGTGATCATCGCGGCAGCCGGCAGCATGCTGGCGTGGGGCCGGCGGTTCGCCTTCGCGGATCGGGCCCTGACGGTGGCCGACGTGGATGTCGATGCCCTGCGGCTGGCCCAGTCGCGGCTCGTGGTCGATGCCGTCTCCGACGCCGTGGAGGGGGATCTGATCGATGCCTCGTTCGCGGCCCCCGCGGGGTCGGTGCCGGTGACGGCGTTTCGCGACGGCCGCGACATCTGGGAGCATGGCGCGCACGTCAAGGAGGAAGAGTTCGCGCGGGCCGTGGCCTTGGGGCTGTTCGACTACGTGCGGAAGAGCCGGTCACGGGGATTCATCGTCTCGGCGAGCGGCGGTGCCGACTCATCGGCCGTCGCCTGCCTGGTCGTGAGCGCCGTGCGACTCGCCTGCCGCGAACTCGGCGGTGTGGAGGCCGCCCGCCGCATGGGTTTTCCCACGGTGGCCGATGCGGCCGCCGCCGATCCCGGTCGGCTTGTGGCGGCCGCCCTGACGTGCGTCTACCAATCGACCGCCAACTCCGGCGCCGTCACCCGCAGCGCCGCCCGCGGCCTGGCGGAGTCTCTGGGCGCCACCTTTCATGAGTTCGACGTCGAGTCACTCGTGCGCGGCTATGAGTCGATCATCATGCGGGCGATCGGTCGGCCGCTCGACTGGGGCCGCGACGATGTGGCGCTGCAGAACATCCAGGCCCGGGTCCGGTCGCCGGGCGTCTGGATGCTCGCCAACATCACGGGCGCCCTGCTCGTCTCCACGAGCAACCGGTCGGAGGCGGCTGTCGGCTATGCGACGATGGACGGTGACACCTCCGGAGGCATCGCGCCTCTCGCCGGCATCGACAAGGCCTACCTTCGCCGCTGGCTTCGGTGGCTCGAACATGATGGCCTCGAAGGCCTCGGGCCGATCCCCGCGCTCGCGGCGGTCAACGCGCAGGCGCCGACCGCCGAACTCAGGCCCGCGGCGTCGGGCCAGACCGACGAGGACGACCTGATGCCCTACGACGTGCTCGACGCGATCGAGCGGTCGGCGATCCGTGACAAGCAGACGCCGCTGGAGTCGTGGCTCCGGCTCCGCGGCGAGTTTCCGGGCCACGCCCCGCGACAGCTTGCCGCGTGGACCGAGCGGTTCTTCACGCTCTGGAGCCGCAACCAGTGGAAGCGGGAACGCTATGCGCCGTCGTTCCATCTCGATGACGAGAATCTCGACCCCAAGACCTGGTGCCGGTTTCCCATCCTCTCGGGCGGCTTCGTCCGAGAACTGGCCGACCTACGGGCCGCCGTCACCGCCGGAATCTGACCGTCTTCTACGCCTCACACTCGATCCTCGCGCGTGCATGAGGCCCGGCAAACGGCGGTGGAATCGACCTCGCCCGAGTCTTGGGGGCCTGCTAGAGTCCCCCGCCCGCCCGGCTTGCCCCGTGGAGACCAGCCATGCATCGTCGTCCGTCGCCGTCCGTCTGCACGCTCGCGCACGTGGCCGCGGCTGTGATCGTGGGCTGCTCCGGGGCGGTGGCGTGGTCGCAGCCGGCTCAGCAGCCGCAGCCGGCTCAACAGCAGCCGCAGCCGGGCCAACAGGCTCCGCAGCGGGTCGCCGTGGCGACCCCGGCGTCTCAGCAGCCAGCCAACCAGCAGCCGGCCAGCCAGCAGCCAGCGGCCCTGACGCCCGAGCAGCAGGCGGCGCTCGATCAGCTGCTTGCAGCCTGGGAGACCCGCAACGCCGCGGTGCGAACGTGGGCCTGCACGTTTCACAAGTGGGAATACAACGCCTGGAGCCCGGCCGATGCCAATGGCGAGCGGCTGCACTTCGCGGAGAGCGTGGGCGAGTTGAAGTATGCCGCGCCGGACAAGGGCCTGTTTCGCGTCAAGGAGACAAAGCAGTGGAGTCCGGAGGCGCGCCGCTACGAGGTTCGCGGCGGTGACACCGGCGAGCACTGGGTGTGCAACGGCGAGAGCATCTACGAGGTCCGGCACAGCGAGCGACAACTCCGCGAGACGAAGCTGCCTCCCGAGATGCGCGGCAAGGCGATCAGCGACGGTCCGCTGCCGTTCGTGTTCGGGGCCAAGGCCGACACCCTCAAGAAGCGTTATTGGATGCGGATCATCACGCCGCCCAACGTCCGTGACCAAATCTGGCTCGAGTCCCTGCCGAAGTTCCAGGCGGATGCCGCCAACTTCTCGAAGGTGGAGTTGATCCTCCAGGCCCGTGACCTGATGCCCTTCGCGATCCAGATCTACAAGCCGGCCGGGCAGGATCGTGACGTCTTTCAGTTCGACCCCCGGACGAACCTCATCGACCGGGGGCTCGACCTGATCCGCGATTTCGCGAAGCCGATGACCCCGTTCGGCTACAAGTACGTGCTGGAGGATCTCCAGGCCCAGTCCGCGGGCCCGCCCGCCGCGGCCGGTACTGTCCGGTAGCCTTCTTGCTGCCACCATCCGCGGCAGCGGTGCGAGGTGGCGTTCGCCTGTCTCGTCCGAGGGGCGGGCCCGGGTATACTCGCTCAAAATCCCGCCCCGGTCAGGCCCCGGAGCCTCGAGATGCCGCTGGTCGATCCCTCCCACCCGCTCTTTCAACTGCTCCAGCGGGATCGTCGCTACTCGCTCGACGCCTACCTGTTCGTGCTCGAGGCGCTCTCGTTCGCCCAGGAATCGTTGGGGATGGGGCAGGAACCTCCGGCAGAAGACCTCGAGCCCTCCCCGCCCGAGGCGACGGAGGCGGCGGGCGGCAGAACCCGCTCGAAGCCGGGGCGCCGGCGGCGGCAGGTGGAGCGGCATGTTTCGGGACAGGAACTCTGCGAGGCCGCACGGAAATACGGCCTGCAGCAGTACGGCTACCTCGCTCCGACGGTGCTCGCCGCCTGGGGCATCCGGCGCACGGACGACATCGGCGAGATCGTCTTCAACATGATCGGCATCGGGCAGATGCGGAAGACGCGAGCCGACAAGCGGGAGGACTTTCACGACGTCTACCGATTCGATGACGGGTTCTCACGGGATCTCGCCTTCGTCGTGCCGGATCCGGTGTGATCGATGAACCCATGCGACGCTTCCGCGAGACAGCGGCCGTCGAGCGTGTGGTTCGCCGCCGCGGCGGCCGTCGAGCTGGCGTGGCTGGTGATGCTGGCCTGGCTTGCCTGGCGGGGCTGAGGGAGCGTTGATCATGCGAATCGCCCTGACAGACGTGCCGCTCTGGGCTGCGCTTGCTCCCGCGGCCGCGTACCTCCTCGCCGTGGGATGCCTCCACCTGCGGCGCCGGCCCGCGGTGCTGTCAGGCCACGTTGATGTGGCTCTGCTGGCCCTCGGGATCGCAGGCATGGTGATCGCCGGTCCGTTGGCCCTGCTGCAGCCTGGCGCGGGCACGTCCGCTTGGACGACGGCCGTCCTCCTGCTCGGGTTTGCCGTCGTCGTGGCGGGAGCGTTGCTCGCGGCCAGGCCGCGGGTGGTGATCTACAACGTCGGACTCGATCAGATGCGGCCGGTCGTCGCCTCGGTGGCGGCGAGCCTCGATCCCACCGCCCGGTGGGCTGGGGAGACGGCCGCGCTGCCGGCCCGCGGTCTGCAGGTGCATCTCGATGATCGGGGGCCTGCCAGAACGGTGAGCGTCATCGCAGCCGGCCAGACGTCGGCGGAGGCCTGGGCGGAGTTCAGCCGCCGTTTGCGACGGGCGATCCACACCGTCCGCGTTCGGCCAAGCCCGTGGGCGTGGGCGTTTCTTGTGCCGGGCTTCGCCGTGGCGGCGGCGTCGGTGTGGCTGGCCCTTACGGCGCGGTAGGTCTCGCGATGCCGTAGGTCTCACGACGCCGTAGGTCTGCTCAACGCGGCTGAGGGGGCGGGGGGGACCGCCGGCGACCTGACTTCGACTGGGAGTCGGGGCATGACTCGGCGACGAGGCGCGTCATCGTGTTGAGCGACACGCCGAGCAGCGTGGCCGCCTGACCGCGATGGCCCTGCGTGAACTCGAGCGCCTGACGAACCGCCAGACGGCGAAGCTCCTCGAGGTTGAAGACGGGCACTCGTCCTTCGCCCGTCGCGGCCGCGCCGGACGGCATCGTGCTCTGGGCCGACTCCGGCTCGCCCGGAGGGGCGAGTTCGGCGTCGAGCACTGTCGCGGTCGCGCGGGCGGCCGGGGCCGCCGAGGCGTCGAACACCTCGGCAAGCACCGCATCGATTCGATCCTCGAACACATACACCCGCTGAACCGTCTGGGCCAGCTGGCGGACGTTGCCGGGCCATGAATGATGCACGAAGCGGTCGAGCATGCGGTTGTCGGGCACCCACTGCTGGCGGCCGTACTCGCGAGAGAAATGTGCCGAGAAATGCTCGACGAACCGCGGAATGTCTTCCTTGCGAGCGCGAAGAGGCGGGACCGTGAGGTGGATGGTGTTGAGGCGGTACAGCAGGTCTTCGCGGAAGCCGCCGGCGGCGACATCCGACTCGAGGTCACGGTTCGTGGCCGCGATCACCTGCACGTCGATCGCGTGGGCTTCCGTCGAACCGACCGGCGTCACCTCCCAGCGCTGCAGGACGCGAAGCAGCTTGGGCTGGAGGTCGAGCGGCAGTTCACCGATCTCGTCGAGGAAGATGATGCCCCCTTCGGCTGCGCGAAATGCGCCCCGCGAGGATCCGAACGCGCCGGTGAAGGCGCCCTTCTCGTGGCCGAAGAGTTGGCTCTCGGCCAGATCGGCGACGAGACCGCCGCAGTTGATCGCCACGAATGGCTTGTCGTGGCGAGGTCCCGCGGAATGAATGGCGCGTGCCACCTCTTCCTTGCCGCAGCCGGTCTCGCCCGTGATCAGCACGGAGCAGTCGAAGGTCGCGACCCGGGCGATGTTTTCCTCGAGGCGGCGGACCGCCTCGGACGAGCCCTCGAGTCGCGGCCACCGCTTCTCCGTCCGGCCAGTCGAGCGGGCTCGGGCGAAGGGGGTCACCTGCGGGGATGCTGATGAAGCTTCCATGGGCGGAGCGGTGAGTCGTTGTCCTCGCCCAAAAAGGGCTGGCGAGGTTGGTGGTGTTCCCGGCCACGGGCGACTTTTGGAGCGTACCCGATTTCACCATAATTGCGAATTGGTTTCGCAATTATTGCGAAACCCCTTAGGCAGCCTCACGAAAGTGATGAGGCCTTGAAAATGACAAAAAGCCTAAAAAAATAGGTTTTTCGAGTTTTTTTGGGGGTTGTGGCATCGGGAATCAGGGGTCGTCTCTGAGGTGCGAAAAAAATATTGCGGGTTCCGTTGGATTTGGCACGGAAATCGCAGGGGTGCGGGGTGTCGGCGGCGGATGCCGACGCGATCGATCCTTCGAGGAACCACGCCAATGCGTTGCCTGTGCGACTGCCCCACACGGTCCGTTTTCTCCTCTGGTGCCCGCGCGGTCGTCGTTGCCCTGGCCGTCGCGGCAAGCCACGCGTTCGTCTCGTCGGCAGAGGCTGGTACCGTGCCGCCGCCGGGGCTCATTTATGGGGTTGGGGTCGATAACACGATTTACTACGTCGACACGGCGCTCCAGAACATCCAGACCGTCGGTCCGTCGCTCTCGACGGGCGTCAAGGCCAACGGCTTCGCGACCGATCGAGTTCGCAACCACCTCTTCTACTTTGGTTCGAACGGCGACCTCTGCTACTACACCACCACCGACGGCGCGGCGGGCATCGTCGCTTCGGGCTCCACGTTCGGCAACGTGGCCGACTATCCACCTGAGGACGCGGGGTTTTACAACGGTGCGCTCTGGTACATCGGCAAGGGCGACAACTACGACAACGTGCTCTACCAGGTGCCGATGACGTACACCGGCAACGTCCCCTCGTTCAGCGGCACGCCCACGGCGTATCAGCTCTCGGCGAGTGGGAGCACTTCGGGCATGGCCTTCGGTGACATCGCCATCCATCGCGACACCGGCATCCTCTACGGCTCCACCACTCCGGGCTCGGGCGGACTCTTCTTCACGCTCAACATGAGCACGCTCAACTCGAGTGGAACCAACCCAGTGAACGTGATCTCGTCGGGCAACGCGATCAGCCTGCAGCTGGCGTTCAATGAGGACTTCACGACTCTCTACGGCCAGCAGTACCTCTTCGATGTCCTCGATCCGACGAACCCGTCCAAGACCAGCGGTGCCTGGTACACGGTGGACACGAGTGCGGGCAGCTACAATGCGATCTCGGGCTTCACGACGACGCCCGGCATGCGTGACCTGGCCGGTGTGGCCGCCGTGCCTGAGCCCGGCACGTTTCTCCTTGCCACCGTCGGCTTTGCCGTGGCACTGGCGTGGAATCGCAAGCCGATCCTGAAGGCGGCCCGCACGACGTGAAGCGACGGGGGGCAACAAGCCCGGAGCCCTGGAGTCGGCCCGACTGGGTCGCCAGAGCCCGGCTGATCATCGAGTCCTACGCCACGCTGCTCGGCCGGCCACTGATCGATCCCGAGGGGAGCGACATGGCCAGGGCCGAGCGGCTCTATCGCTCGCCGTTCGTGGTGGTGGCTCACGGCATCGAGGTCGATCCGCTGCTCTCGTACGGAAACGACGCGGCGCTGCGGCTCTGGGAAATGGAGGCGGACGTCCTGCTGCGGACGCCTTCGCGGCTGACCGCGGAGTTCGTGCACCGTGAGGAACGGGCACGACTGCTCGAGCGGACCCGTCGGGAGGGCTTCGTCGACGACTATTCGGGGGTGCGAATCACCAAGACCGGCCGCCGCTTCAAGATCGAGCGGGCCATCGTCTGGAATCTGGTGGATGCCGCCGGCGCCCTCCACGGGCAGGCGGCGACGTTCGACCAGTGGACGCCCCTGGGCTGACGGCCTTTAATGGCCTCAGGATCCGCTGCGGCGTCGGCGAAGCCGGTCGCGACGGTTTCGTCTCCTGCATTCTCCCGTGACCTCACGAGATCTTCCAAGACAAGGAACACTTTATGTTGCTCATCCGTTCGGTCGTGCTGCTGGCGTTCGTCATGGTGGGGATGATGGCCCTCGGGAGTGCTCATGCGGCCTCGCCGCTTACCGGCGAGATGCCCGGGCTCGATGGGAAGCCGATCGATCTCGCGTCCTACCAGGGGAAGGTGGTGCTGGTGGTCAACGTTGCCAGCCGCTGCGGTGCGACGCCGCAGTACGCCGGCCTGCAGAAGCTCTACGACACCTACAAGGATCGCGGGCTCGTCGTCATCGGTTTTCCGGCGAACGACTTCGGCGCCCAGGAGCCCGGTACCGACGCCCAGATCGCCGAGTTCTGCTCGTCGAAGTACGCCGTCACCTTCCCGATGTTCTCGAAGATCACGGTCAAGGGGCCCGCTGCGCCGCCGCTCTACAAGTCGCTCACCCAGTCGGCCGACCCGCCCGGCGACATCGCCTGGAACTTTGAAAAGTTCCTGATCGGTCGCGACGGCGGCGTGATCGGTCGGTTCAAGACCCGCGTATCTCCCGACGATCCGACGGTGATCGCCGCGATCGAGGCAGCGCTCGCGAAGTAGCGCGAGGCTGCTCCTGCGGGGCACGTGTGATCTTCGTGCGGCGCCGCAGCCGGCCGGAGACATGCTCGGCGCCGGCGGGACTTGTGAGTTTTCTTCTCAAACGCTTCGGAGCACCCTTGCGGTGCACAAGTCGCACCGGCTTCTGCGCGTGCCTCCGATCCGGCTGCTCGGCTTTCCGGAATCATCGGTGAGGGATGACGGTGCATCCGCGTTGCGAGGCGGGAAGGCACACAGGTTGAAAACCTGTGCTACGAGAGTCAGCGAGAGTCAGCGAGGGGCACGGGCAGCCCTGAGCGACGCGGCGGTGTCAGCATGCCCCCATCGCTTACGCGATTGGGCTTCCTGAGTCCGTAGCGAGCGTCCGGCGATGGGCACGGGCAGCCCTGAGCGACGCGGCGGTGCCGGCATGCCCCCATCGCTTCCGCGATTGGGCTTCCTGAGTTCGTAGCGAGCGTCCGGCAATGGGTATGGGGAGCCCTGAGCCCGACGTGTGACCCGTATCAGGCAGCCTTCGAGGTGGGGCGGGTGGCCGCGCGGCCGGGGCCGATCGTCCGTCGCACCACCCACGTGGGCCGGCCCTGGGCTTCGCGGTATCCGCGGACCACGTATTCGCCAACGATCGCCACGGCGGCCGTCTGCACCGCCGCCGCGAGCGCCACGACGGCCGTGATCGCCGCCAGCGAGGGACCGGGCTTCGAGATGACTGAGCCCCACCACTGCGTGACGGCGACGGCCATGCCGCCGAGTCCGATCGCCGCAAGTGCCGCAGCCGCCAGCCAGGTGAGCCGCACCGGGGCGTCGGACGAGAGGATCAGCGCATCGCCGGCGAGTTTGAGGAGCTTCCACGGGGAATACTTCGTGACCCCGGCGACGCGGGCGTGGCGGTCGTACCACACCGGTTCGTGGCGGAATCCCGCCCAAGGGACGAGGCTCCGCAGGTAGCGGCGCTTCTCGGGAAGCGCGATGACCGCATCGGCCACGGCGCGGTCGATGAGCTTGAAGTCTCCCGTATCGACCGGCATGGGGTAGGGGATCATCCGCGCGAAGAGCCTGTGAAACAGGCTCGCGGTGACGAGTTTGAACTTCGTCTCGCCCTCGCGGGAGTTTCGCCTCCCGTAGGCCACGTCAACGCCCTCCCGCCAGCGACGGACCATCTCGGGGATCACCTCCGGCGGATCCTGGAGGTCGGCGTCGGTGATCACGATCGCGTCGCCGCGGGCGGCGGCGAGGCCGGCCGACATTGCCGCCTGCTGGCCGAAGTTGCGGGCGAGTTCGATCACCTGCACCCGCGGGTCGCGGGCCGCGATCGCCTCCAGCCGTCGGAGGGTGCCGTCACGGCTCCCGTCGTCGATGTAGATGATCTCGAAGTCGAGCCCGGTGGCGGGGAGCACCGTGGCGAGCCGGGTATGCGTCGCCTCGATCACCTGGTCCTCGTTGTGGCAGGGGATCACCACCGAGAGCAGTCCGTGGACGGGCCGCTCGGCCGCGGTCCTGCGGAACACCGGGCCGTGGCCGTCGCCGCCAGCGGCGGCCGTGGGGAAGGCGTGGTCGCTCATCGCCTGGGCTCCTCGTCGTCGAGCGTTGCGGTCCGCGGTGCGCCCTCGGTCAGCCTGCCCACGGCGAGCAGGTCATGGGGTCGGAACACAGGGCGTGTCCGGCCGACGATGCCAAATCCGGGCGGCACCGCCGACTCGATCGCGGCGTAGCTGTCTTCAGGGATGAGGAGCAGCGTGTCCGGTGCGGAGCGAAAAAACTCCGCCACCGCCGCAACGCTGCCGTCGCCGAGCCGCGTGACCGGGTGTCGCGCGTAGAACACGACGTTCGGGCTGGAGACGAGGTAGGTGCCGAGGCGGGCCGATTCCCGGCCGCGTTGGACGTCGGTCACGAAGCGAGGCAGCGTGTTTGCCGCTGCGAGCCGCGCCTGGGCCGGTCCGACCGCGAGGGCGGCGTAGACCAGCCCCGTGATGGTGAACGCGGCCACGGCCTCGAGCGGCCGGCGCGTCGCCAGCATCCAGCAGGCGGCGGTGCCGACGATCGGAACGATCCCCACGGCCGCAGCCGCCTCCGCCCCCGGGACACCGAAGCGGGTGGCAACGATCACCGTCACTGCGGTGGCCACGCCGCCGAAGGCCAGCGATGCCAGGCCGGTGGCCATCCACCGCGGGTGTGGCCAGCTCCCGGTCGCGGCCTTTCTCGCCGCATCGACGGCGACGATCGCCACCAGGAATGCGGCGGCGGGGTAGGCCGGCAGCACGTAGTTGGGGAGCTTCGTGGCGGCGGCCGAGAACCCACCGACCCAAACGGCCAGCCAGACGAGGATCAGGAGGGTGACGGCGGCGGTGACACCGGAGATCGTGCCCTTCGCGAGCCGCCACATCGCGACGACCAGGGCGAACGGCAGGAAGCACGACCACGGATAGAAGCCGACCAGCATGGTGAGCGGGTGGAACAGCGCGCCGCCGCTGTGCTTCTCCATCGGGGCCATGAATCGGCCGACGTTGTGGACGAAGAAGAATCCGCTCGTCCACGCGCCATCGGTGCGGAGCGTCACCGCCACGTACCATGGCGCCGCCGCCGCAAGGGCACAGAGGGTGAGCGTGATGGGCCGCAGGCACCGCAGGGCATCCAGCGCCGCGGGGACGGCCGTGCCGGCAAGGTGCCGGAAGTTCGATGCTGCCGCGCCGCGGCCGGTCGTGCGGGCCCTCATCGCCAGGCACCATGTCCACGGGCCGAGCACCGCGAGCGGTCCGACGAAGCCGATCGGGCCCTTGCAGACGACGGCCAGGCCGAGCAGCAGGCCGGCAGTTGCGGCCGTCGTCAGGGAGCACGTCTGCAGGCGGCCGGCAGGCCCCGGCATGACCGATTCCGCCACGAGCAGCGTGGCCCAGGCGGTCAAGGCGGTGAGGATCGCGTCCGGCGTGGCGGCGTGCGCCTCGATCGAGACCAGCAGGCAGCCGACGTAGGCAAGCGCCGCGACGACGCCCGTGGTGTCGTCGAACCAGCGGCGTCCGGCACGAAAGAGCGCCACCGCCGTCAGGAGCGTGGCGATGACCGAGGGCAGCCGGGCCGCAAACTCGTTGACCCCGAAGACCTTCATGCAGGCGGCCATGCACCAGTGCATGAGCACCGGCTTGTCCACCGCCAGTTCGCCGTTGAACATCGGCACCACCCAGTCGCCGGTCTCAACCATCGATCTCGCAATGGCTGCAAAGCGGGCCTCGTCCTCGTCCCAGAGCGGCGCGGGCGCGGTCGCGACGGCGAGCGTCGCCAGGGCGCCGAGCAGCACGAGGAGCAGGGGACGGTTCCAGCTGGGCATCGGAATGGTTCCTGGACGGTATCGAAGCGAAGGCTGTATCGAGGGCTGTATCGAGGGCTGTATCGAGGGCTGTATCGAGAAGACGGTCTCGCGATCAGTGATAGGAGGGCGTCAGCGCCGGCTCGGCCGCCAGCCGCGCCGGCGGCTCGCCATCCCTGGGGCCGAGCAGCAGCACGTGCCGCGAGGATGGGAAGCTGGTCGCCGTCCGCAGCACGCCATAGTCCGCTGGCAGTGCCGCCGTCACCTGCTTTTCGAAGCGGGCATCGACGACCAGGTGCGCTCGGGGGTTCTCGGCGATGAAGGCGGCCACGTCCGCCGGTTCGGCGAGTTCCTCCACCGCGCCGCACGTCGTGATGCGACCCGCGTAGAAGGCCACGCTCGCCGGTGCCCTGAGGGTCGCGATCGGTACGGTCGCATCGTGTCGGTGTCGCAATCCGGCGACGAGATCTCGGGTGCCGCCCACGTGGCCGACGGCCGCTGGTCCGGTGGCGAACAGGAGCGCCACGGTGCCGCAGGCTGTCGCCGCCCAGGCGGAGGTCGCGGCAATCCGCGACGAAAGCGACTGGCAGGCCCAGGCCGCGGCGGCGCCGGCGATCGGCACGAGGCCGATCAGGCCGAGCCATTCGGCGCCGGGGGCGATGCGATGCGTCACGATCGGCAAGCCGATCGCCATGGCGACGCCCGAGGCGCCGAGCAGCATCCACGCCACCCGCATCCAGCGGTCGGTCGTCGCCGCGGGCCGGCGGATCCACTCCGCCACGAAATGCCCGACCGCCATGGCGATGGCCGGGTAGGCGGGCCAGACATAGCCCGGCAGCTTCGTGCCGGAGAGCGACAACGGCAGCACCCAGGCGGCGATCCAGCACACGGCCAGCCGCATGCCGACCGCGTCGCGGGTCGCCCGCGCGGCGTGCCCGGCGACCAGCGCCGAGGCCATCGACCACGGGAAGGTGCCCAGCAGGATGACGAGCGGGAAGTAGACAAACGGCGATCCGGAGTGGCCCTCCATCGGCGCGGCGAAGCGGCCCACGTTGTGCACCAGCAGAAATCCCCGCAGCCATTCGCCGTCGGTTCGCGCGGTGACGGCCCAATACCAGGGAGCCGCGACCGCCGCTGCGGAGCCACACACGAGGAGCGGCCTGATTGCGTGGATGGACGTGCGGCCCGTCGAGGCAAGCCGCCCCGCGAGCGGACCGACTCGGCCTGGGTCGAGCCACGCCTGCCACCAGCAGAACAAGCCGATGCCCGCCAGCGGCCCCAGCAGGCCGATCGGACCCTTGGCGAGCATGGCGAGTCCGCAGGCCGCCCCGACGCAGGCCGCCGTGGCCGGAGACAGGGCCACGGGTCCGTCCCGCCAGCCGCGGCCATCGTTCGCGGGGCGGCACGTCCCGCGGACGAACATCCAGAGGGCCAGCGTGGTGCAGAAGACGAGCGCCGCGTCGGGCGTGGCAGCCCTGCCGCCCACTCCCGTCCACAGGCAGGTGGCCATGACGACACCGGCCCAGAGCCCGACGTCCGGCCGAAAGACCCGTCCGGCGATCAGGCCCGTCAGCAGGCAGGTGCCGATCGTGAGCACGGCCGATGCGAGGCGGGCCCCGGTCTCGTTCACGCCGGCGACGGCGAAGCCGGCGAGCTGCAGCCAGTTCACGAGCGCCGGCTTCTCCACCCGCAATCGGCCGTTGAAGGTGGGAACGACCCAATCACCGCTGGCGTGCATGGCGAGGCTGCAGGCGGCATTTCGTGGCTCGTCGTCGTCCCAGAGCGGGGGGCCACCGAGGTTGGGAAGCAGCACGATCGCCGCCAGGGCCGCGATGGCCAGGCCGGATGAGCGGGTGATCGGCATGACGAGGGCCCGATGGAGGTGGTGGCAGGCCGCGACGGCCCAGCCCCGACGGTTTGCGGGGGGCGGGAGAGTAGGGGCCGGAGCCGGCGCGGGTCAAGCCGTCACGAAGGGGGCGAAAGCAGCCGAATTCTCCGCATTTCGAGCCGGTTGACCGACCCCGGGGGACGGGTATGTTCAAGCATCGCCGCAGGGGCCATCTGAATGGCCGACGCGGGTCCGCACGCGGCCGGAGGCCGAATAGTTGGCAGACGAACAGAACCCCCCTGCAGACGGCGACGAGAGCCCCGACACGCGACCCGAGCAAGACGGACTGCGCGACATTTCCGGCGGCCGGCTCATCGAGCTCCCGATCGAGCAGGAGCTCAAGGACAGCTACCTCACCTACGCGATGAGCGTGATCGTGAGCCGGGCCCTGCCCGACGTTCGCGACGGACTCAAGCCCTCGCAGCGGCGGATTCTGGTCGCGATGAACGACCTCAATCTTTCGCCGGGCGCCTCCCGCGTGAAGTGCGCCAAGATCTCCGGTGACACCAGCGGCAACTACCACCCGCACGGCGAGAGCGTGATCTATCCGACGCTCGTCCGCATGGCCCAGGAATGGAACATGCGGCACGTGCTCATCGACAAGCAGGGCAACTTCGGTTCGATCGCCGGCCTGCCCGCCGCTGCGATGCGATACACGGAGGCGAGGCTCTCGCCGATTGCGGCGATGATGCTCGACGATCTCGACCTCGACACGGTCGACTACGTGCCGAGCTACGACGAGCGAAACACCGAGCCGGTCGTGCTGCCGAGCCGGTTCCCCAACCTGCTCGTCAACGGCGCCGGCGGCATCGCGGTCGGCATGGCCACGAGCATCCCACCGCACAACCTCGACGAAGTCTGCCGGGCCCTCGTCGCCCTGATCGACAACCCCGCCGTGTCGATGGGCGAACTGCTGCAGATCGTGCCTGGCCCCGACTTCCCCACCGGCGGCATTGTGATGGGCCGCGAGGCCCTGATTCGCGGCTACATGACCGGCCGCTCCACGATCACGCTCCGGGCCCGGGCCCACGTGGAGGAGTTCGGCAAGAACCGAAACCGGATCGTGGTCACGGAGATTCCCTACCAGCAGACTCGCGACGCGATCGAGGAGAAGATCGCCGAGCTCGTCAACGACGACCGTATCAAGGGGATTTCCGCGATCCGCAATGAGAGCGACCTCAAGGAGCCCGTGCGGCTGATCCTGGAGCTCAAGCGGGACGCCGATCCCGACGTCGTCCTCAACCAGCTCTATCAGTTCTCGCCGCTGCAGACGTCGTTCTCGCTGATTTTCCTGGCGCTCGTCGACGGCAAGCCGCGGATTCTTTCCTTCAAGAACATGCTGGAGGAGTTCCTCCGGCACCGCTCCGCGGTCATTCGCCGCCGCACGCAGCACCTCCTCGCCAGGGCCCGCAGCCGCAAGCACACCCTCGAGGGGCTGCTCGTGGCGTTGGCGAACATCGACGAGGTGATTCGGATCATCCGCTCGTCGAAGTCGCAGGCGGAGGCCAAGGAGCGGCTCTGCCAGCTGCAGGCGCCGGCGGCGCTCCTCGAGCGGGCGCTCGGGCCCGAGGGCTTTGCCGTGTTGCAGGAGGAGCGGGGCGTCGCCGACACCTACGGGCTCTCCCCGGTCCAGGCCGATGCGATCCTGCGGCTCACCCTCGGCCAGCTCGTGAACCTCGAGCAGGAAAGGCTCGGCGGCGAGCATCGCGAGCTTCTCGCCAAGATCGGCGAGTTCCGCCGGATCCTCTCCAGCGAGTCGAACATCAAGGCCCTGATTCGTGCGGAACTCCTCGAACTCGAGGCCAAGCACGGCGATGAGCGGCGGACCGAGATCAGCGGCGAGGCGGGCGACATCCGCGACATGGCGGAACTGATCACCGAGGCGACGATGGTGGTCACGATCACCCGCTCCGGGTACGTGAAGCGGACGGCCGCCGACGTCTACCGGGCCCAGCGACGTGGCGGCAAGGGGCTCACCGGCGCCCGCACCGACGAGGAGGACCCGATCGAGCACCTGTTCGTGGCCAGCACGCACGACTGGCTGCTGGTCTTCACGACGCTCGGGAAGGTGTTTTCGATGCGGGTCTTCGAGCTGCCAGAGCTGGCGCGCGACGCCAAGGGACGGGCGCTGGTGAACCTGCTGGAGTTCGAGCAGGGGGAGAAGGTGGCCGACTGCCGCGCGGTGGGCGGCTTCGAGGACCCGAACCAGTTCCTGATGCTCGCCACGCGGAGCGGCGTGGTGAAGAAGACCGCCCTCGAGCAGTATCGCCGTCGGCGAACCAAGGGGCTGATCGCGGTCAAGCTCCGCGACGGCGACGAGTTGGTGGATGCCGTGATCACGAAGCCCGGCGACGAGCTTGTCCTGTCAACGGCGAAGGGCATGGCGATCCGCTTCCCGGAATCGGACGCGAGGCCCATGGGCCGCGACACGAGCGGGGTTCGTGGCATCAAGCTCGGTGCCGGCGACCGGCTCGTCGGCATGGTGGTGGCCGATCCCGATGCCACCCTGCTCACGGTTTGCGAGAACGGCTATGGCAAGCGGACGCCGTTTGGCGCCGGCACGCCCGTGTCGGGGCCCGCGCCCGGCGAGGAGGGCGACGAGGCCGCCGTCGAGCCGGAAGCCGGCGATGCCGCCGGCGACGAGGCCGATGGTGACGCTGGATCGAGCGGGGCGCGGTATCGTACGCAGCGTCGCGGCGGCAAGGGCATTCGCGACATCAAGGCGACCGCCCGCAACGGCTCGGTCGTTTCGATCGTCTCCGTTCGTGACGACGATCAGGTGCTGATGATGACCGCTCGCGGCAAGATTCAGCGGGTGAACGTTCGTGAGATTCGCCCCATGGGCCGCAACACCCAGGGCGTGCGGATCATGCGGGTGGACGACGGCGACGCGCTGGCAGCCGTGGTGCCCGTGCCGCCGAGCGAGCAGGAAGAAGCCGACGCCCCGCCGCCGGCCGAGGCCTGAAACGGCCGCCGACCTCTTTTTGATCAGTCCCGGAGCATAGGGCTACGCCATGAAGATCGCGGTCGTCGGGACTGGCTACGTGGGGTTGGTGACGGGCACGTGCTTTGCCGACAGCGGCAACTCCGTCACCTGCCTCGACATCAACGCCGACAAGATCGCGCGGCTCAACCGCGGTGAGATTCCGATCTACGAGCCCGGCCTCGAGGAACTCGTCCAGCGGAACGCCAAGGCCGGCAGGCTGCGGTTCACCACCGACACGGCCGAGGCGATCCGCGGCGCGGAGGTGGTGTTTCTGGCGGTCGGCACGCCCCCAGCCGCCGACGGTTCCGCCGACCTCTCGGCGCTCTGGAAGGTCGTCGAGTCGATCGGTCCGCACCTTGACCCCCGCGCCGTCGTCGTGACGAAGAGCACGGTGCCCGTGGGGACGTGTGCGGGGATCGAGCGGCGGTTGAAGGCGGCACTCGGCCGCGACTGCCGCGTCGCCAGCAATCCGGAGTTTCTCAAGGAAGGGGCCGCGATCGAGGACTTTCAGAAGCCCGATCGCGTCGTCGTCGGCGTGCGTTCGCCCGAGGTCGGTGAGATCCTGAAGACGCTCTACGCCCCCTTCCTCCGCACCGAAAACCCGTTCCTCGTGATGTCGCCCGAGAGTTCGGAGATGACGAAGTACGTGGCCAACGCCCTGCTCGCCACGAAGATCAGCTTCATCAACGAGGTGGCGAATCTCTGCGAGCGGATGGAGGCCGACATCGACGACGTCCGCCGAGGCATCGGCCACGACAGTCGGATCGGGTTTGCGTTTCTGTTTCCGGGAGCGGGCTATGGCGGCAGCTGCTTCCCGAAGGACGTGCAGGCACTGGCGTCGATGGCCCGCAGCCAGGGCCTCACCCCGCGGATCCTTGCGGCGGTCCACGACACGAACCTCGCTCAGAAGCAGGTGCTCGGCGAGAAGATTGCCGCCCACTTCGGCGGCGCCCTGGCCGGGAAGAAGATCGCCGTCTGGGGGCTCGCCTTCAAGCCGCGGACCGACGACGTCCGCGATGCCCCAGCGATCGACCTGATCGAGCGGCTCCTCGCGGGCGGCGCGACCGTGAGCGTGTACGACCCCGAAGCGATGGACAACGTTCGGGCGATCTATGGCAGCCGGCTCACCTACGCGGATGGAAGTCTCGAGGCGATCGACGCCGCCGATTGTCTGGCGATCGTGACGGAGTGGGGCGATTTTCGGCGGCCCGATTTCGATGCCATGGCTTCGAGGATGCGGGCGAAGGTGATTTTCGACGGCCGCAACCTCTACTCACCCCACGAGATGAAGGCCCGCGGTTTCGCCTACCACGCCATCGGGAAGGCGCCGGTCTGAGGCCAGTCACGGTCGATCCGCGCGATCGAGTGCGTGGCCCATGAGAGCCGACCGGCCGTAAGGCCGCGGGCTACCAACGGTGGAGACGGCGTCTTTTGGCGGTTCGCCCCACGCCTTACGGCGTTGGGCTTATACGGCAGGCGTTCAAGCCGACCGGCCGTAAGGCCGCGGGCGTCCCAACACGCAGGAGCCAGTGTTCAAGCCGACCGGCCGTAAGGCCGCGGGCGTCCCAACACGCAGGAGCCAGTGTTCAAGCCGACCGGCCGTAAGGCCGCGGGCGGTGCGCTGCGATGGCGACCGTCCGTCAGTCTCGTGATAGGGATCCTTCACGGTGGTTTGACACGCTCGGTGGGGCAGGGTTCAATCTTCGCGCATGGGAACAGCTCGGGCGAATCGTCCCCGCGGTCGCCGTTCTGGCCGAACCCCGGTCCCTTTCCTCCATTCTTTCGGAGCGTCTCGATCGTGAAGCGACCAGTCATCCACGCGTCCATCGCCGTCTCGATTCTCGCCCTCGTCTCGCTCGCCGGGTGTGGTGGCGCACCTGTGAATCCCGAGGCTCCGCCTTCCGGCTTTTCGGGCAATCTCTTCTATGTGCTCTGGTGGCTCCTCGGCATGGGCGGCTCCGCCCTCGCCCTCTTTCAGGCGTGGCAGTTCTTCCAGTGGATGGAGGCGCAGCCGGCCGGCACCCAGAAGATGATCGACATTGCCGGCTACGTCCGGACGGGAGCCGACGCCTACCTCAAGCAGCAGTACAAGGTCGTGGGCTGGGCGTTCCTCGCCATCTGCGCGCTGCTGCTCTGGATGGCCCTTGGCCTCGGTGTCCAGAGTCTCTGGGTGCCGTTCGCCTTCCTCTCAGGCGGTTTCTTCTCCGGCCTCGCCGGCTGGTTCGGCATGAAGACAGCCACGCTGGCGAGCAATCGCACCGCCGCCGGTGCGGAGCGTTCGCTCAACGAAGGGCTCCAGATCGCCTTCCGCTCGGGCGCCGTGATGGGGCTCACGGTCGTCGGCCTCGGCCTGCTCGACATCCTGCTCTGGTTCTTCATCCTCTACTGGCTGGTGCCGATGCTCGGCTTCAAGCCGCTCTCGCTCGAGGAGATCACGGTCACGATGCTCTGCTTCGGGATGGGGGCGAGCACGCAGGCCCTCTTCGCCCGCGTCGGTGGCGGCATCTTCACCAAGGCGGCCGACGTGGGTGCCGACCTGGTGGGCAAGGTGGAGCACTCGATCCCCGAGGACGACCCGCGGAATCCTGCCACGATCGCCGACAACGTGGGCGACAACGTGGGCGACGTCGCCGGCATGGGCGCCGATCTCTACGAGAGCTACTGCGGCTCGATCCTGGCGACGGCGGCCCTGGGTGTGGCTGCGTTCACGGGCGACGGAGCGATGCAGCTCAACGCCATCTTTCTGCCGATCGCCATCGCGGCGGTCGGCACGCTCCTCTCCGTCTGGGGCATCTACCAGGTTCGCACCCAGGAAGACTCCTCGCAGAAGGCCCTCCTCGCCGCCCTTGCCAAGGGGATCAACTTCTCCACCGTGGCGATCGTGGTCGCCACCTTCGCCATCACGTTCCTGCTCATGCGGGGCTTCTCCCACCTGGGGATCGCGGTCTCGGTGATCGTCGGCCTCGTCGCCGGCTGGCTGATCGGCAAGTGGACGGAGTACGCCACGAGCAACGAATACGCTCCGACCAAGGAACTCGCCGACCAGGCTCTGACCGGCCCGGCGACGATCATCATCGGCGGTGTCGCCGAAGGCATGCTCTCCACCTGGGCTCCGGTGCTGATCACTGGCGCCGCCACGCTCCTCGCCTTCGGCTTCGCCAACGGCTTCAACTTCTCCGATCCCAACCAGTTCGCCCTCGGCCTCTACGGAGTCGGCATCGCAGCGGTCGGGATGCTCTCCACGCTCGGCATCACGCTGGCCACCGACGCCTACGGCCCGATTGCCGACAACGCCGGCGGCAACGCCCAGATGGCGGGGCTGCCCGAGATCGTTCGCGAGCGGACCGACGCACTCGACGCCCTGGGCAACACGACCGCCGCCACGGGCAAGGGCTTCGCGATCGGCTCGGCGGCCCTCACGGCGCTGGCGCTGCTCGCGGCCTACGTCGAGGAGGTGCGCATCGGGTTCGATCGCTGGGGCCATGCGGCCGTCGTCACGCGGGACGGCGTCCAGGAGGTGGCGGCCGGCGGCAGCAAACTCGCGGCCGGCGACTGGATGAAACTGGCTGACCGCCTCGTGGTGTCGGTCGGCGACAAGGCCGAAAACAACCGTGTCTTCATGGTTCTCGATCCTGCGGTTCTCGACGGCCGCCGCGGCCGCGATGGTAAGGAAGTGCTCCCGGCCTCGGTCGAGGGCCTGTCGGGGGCCGTCCGCAACTCGGTCGCCAAGACGGCGCCGGCGGCGGAGCTGGTTCAGCGGCTCACCAACGAGAATCGGATCGTGGACGTGAAGAAGGCCACGATGCAGGACTACATGCGGTTCTACGACGTCACGCTCATGAACCCGAAGGTGCTCGTCGGCATGTTCGTGGGGGCAATGAGCGTGTTCGTGTTCTGCGCCCTGACGATGAAGGCCGTGGGCCGGGCCGCCAAGGGCATGGTGGAGGAGGTCCGCCGCCAGTTCCGCGAGAAGCCGGGCATCATGGAGGGGACCGAACTGCCCGACTATGCGGCCCCCGTGGCGATCAGCACCAAGGCCGCGCAGAAGGAGATGGTGCTGCCATCGGTGCTGGCGCTCGCCGTGCCGGTGGTCACCGGGCTTCTCCTGGGCGTCAGCGGCGTGCTCGGGCTCCTCGTCGGCGGCCTGACCACGGGCTTCTGCGTGGCCGTGTTCATGGCCAACGCCGGCGGTGCCTGGGATAACGCCAAGAAGCACATCGAGAGCGGCGTGCACGGTGGCAAGGGGAGCGACGCCCACAAGGCGGCCGTGGTGGGCGACACGGTGGGCGATCCCTTCAAGGACACCAGCGGCCCGAGCCTCAACATTCTCGTCAAGCTGATGAGCATGGTGAGCGTGGTGGTCGCCGGCCTCGTGGTGCGATACTCGCTCGAGGCGCTCGGGATTTTCTGAGCGGGTCGATCGCGGGTCGGGGCATTCGGTCCGGGCGTGTGGTTGGCGAACTCTCGAGCAGGGCCCCGCGGCCGGCGGGAGACATGCTCGGACCTGGCGGCATTTGTGATTTCTAGGCTCTGACGGAATGTCGGAGTCTTGTGTCCACAAATGTCACCAGGTCCTGTGCGTGCCCCCCGACCGACCGCTCCTCCGTGTGCGGTGACGAACGGGCCGGCAGTTTCGGCGGAGTGAGTCGGGGGAACGCGCAGGAGACGGTGACACTTGCGGACGTCGGACTTGGCTCTACCGTTGGGGCATCGAACTCGCAAGTGCCGCCGGCTCCGAGCATTTCACCGCCCGCTCCGATTGGACGCGGGTTTCCCTGGGCCGTCCAACGGATACGCTGCCTCTCATGCAACCCGGATTCGCATTCGAGATCGCGGCCACGGACGGGGCGGCGCGGGCGGGAACGCTGACGACGCCGCACGGCAGCGTGCCCACGCCCCTGTTCATGCCGGTGGCCACGCTCGCCAGCGTGAAGGGAGTCGATATCGGCCGCGTTCGCGAGACCGGCGCCGGGATGGTGCTCTCCAATGCGTATCACCTCCACCTGCGGCCCGGCGAGGAGCTGGTCGAGCAGGCGGGGGGCGTGGCGGCGTTCATGGGATGGAATGGTCCCACGCTCACCGATTCGGGCGGCTTCCAGGTGTTCAGTCTCGCACAGCAGGTGAGGGTCACCGAGGCCGGCGCCTTTTTTCGCTCCCACATCGACGGCCGCGCGGTCGAGTTCACGCCCGAGAACTCGATGCGGATTCAGGAGCGGATCGGCGCCGATGTCGCCATGCAGATGGATCATGTCGTGGCACTGCCTGCCGAGCGGGCGGTGGTGGAAGACGCGATGCGGCGGTCGCTCCGCTGGGCCGAGCGGTGCCGGGCGGCGCACACGCGATCGGATCAGGCACTCTTCGGGATCGTGCAGGGCGGCCTCGATCCGGAACTTCGGCGGGAGAGTGCCGAGGGGCTGAGGGCGCTCGGATTCCCCGGTTACGCGGTCGGCGGCTTGTCGGTGGGGGAGGGGCCCGAGGCGATGGTGGCGGCGCTGCACGCGACCATGCCCCACCTCCCTGCGGATCGCCCGCGCTACCTCATGGGTGTGGGGCAGCCGGACGACATCATCGCGGCCGTCGCCGCCGGCATCGACATGTTCGACTGCGTGCTGCCCACACGGTGCGGCCGCAACTCGCTGGTCTACACGTTCGCCGGGCAGGTAAGGCTGCGGAACGCCAGGCATGCCACCGACGAGCGGCCGCTGGAGGAGGGGTGCCCCTGCGTCGCCTGCCGGCATGGCCGGCGGTACCTGCGGCACCTGTTCCTGGCGGGTGAGATGCTGGGGCCGGTGCTGGCATCGATTCACAACCTCACCTTCTATCAGCGGCTCGTCGCCAGGCTGCGGGAGGCGATCGTGGCGGGCTCGCTCCTCACCGTGGTGGCGGAACTCCGCCGGGGGATGGCCGCCGGGGATGACCGCGGCACCGGCTCCTGACCGGGAACGCGTGGCGTCCGGTCGTGACGCACCGCCCTTGTCGCTCGCGCGCTATGACCACTACATTTTCGGGCTTGGCATGACGGGGTCGCCCCCGGCAGTCGCCGTTTTTCAGCCGGATGGCCGCATGACCACACTCCCGATGACCTCCCCACTGCTGCCGACCGCCGTGGCGACGGTGTGCCTCGCGCAGGCGGCCGAACGTCCGGATCCGCCGTTCGCTCTGCAATACCTGCCGCTGATCGCGATCGCCGCGGCGGCCTACCTGCTCCTGTTTCGGCCCGAGCGGGAAAGAATGAAGAAGCAGCAGGATCTCCTCGCGGCCATCAAGAAGAACGACCGGGTGGTGACGTCGTCTGGCATCTATGGAACGGTCGCCAGCGTCGACAGGGAGGCGGACCGGGTGACGCTCAAGATCGACGAGTCGTCGAACGCCAAGCTCACCGTGACGCTCTCGAGCCTGGCGAGGGTGGTGCGTGACGGCACTGCCGGCGGAGACGACGGTGGTGGCTGAGCGGAAGCGCGGTCGCAGGGCACCGCCGAGACCGAGATCAAGACCAAGACACGGATTCAGGAACGGGACTGAGGCATGAACATGTCGAGCATCGCAGTGGGCATCATCGCACAGACCATGGCATCCGCCGCGGCGACCGAGGCGTCCGTGCCGTGGTGGCGTGAGAGCTGGGCCTTGTGGGGCATCGCGCTGCTCACGCTGGCGGTGCCGATATTCGTCGCGCGGCTGATCGCGGGGGCCCTGCGGGCGTCCGACATGTGGGGCCGGATCGCCGCCGTGCTCGTCGCGCTCACCGCCGGCCTGGTGATCTGCCGGCTGGGCTGGCCTCCGCGGCTGGGCATCGATCTCAAGGGCGGCCTGATCCTCGTCTACGAGGTCGACAACTCCAAGCAGTCGGCGGCGCGGGCCGACGATGCGATCCGCCGCGTGGAGGGCATCCTCAAGTCTCAGGATGGTTCCCAGGGCACGGTGCGTCGTCGTCAGGGGGGCGGGATGACGGTGCGGCTGGCGACGGCCGACACGCAGGCCCGCGAGGCGTTCACCGCGGCGGTCAAGGGAGCGGAGTTCGACCGGGTTCAGGTCCGCGAGACCAGTCGCCGCGCTGCCGACGCCGCTCTCGAGATCGACTACGACGTGGTCGCCGAGGCGTCCCCCGTGCCCATGGACAAGCTTGTCGCGGCCGTGAGCCGCCGCGTGAATCCGGGCGGCCAGAAGGAAGTCACCGTCCGGCAGTACGGGCTGGATCAGATCGAGGTGATCATCCCCGAGGTGGAGCAGTCGGAGGTCGACCTGATCAAGCGGGTGGTGTCGAGCGCCGGCGTGCTGGAGTTCCGGATCCTGGCCAACCGCGACGACCCCCGCCATCGCGCGGCGATCACGCTCGCCGAGAAGACCGCGGGCCAGACCGTCCGTCAGGGCGACGAGACGCTCGCCCGCTGGGTGCAGGTCGACGTCAAGAAGATGGACCCGACGGGCGATCGTCGGCTGGTCACGCGGGAGAATGCCGACGGCGGCCAAGACATCCTGGTCATCAACGACCCGTTCAATGTCACCGGCGGCGATCTCGGCCGCGTGAGCCCGAGCCTCGACGAAAGCCTCGCGCCGTGCGTGAACTTCACGTTCACGTCGAAGGGGGCGCCCCGGTTCGGGCTGCTCACGGGCCGCAACTTGCCCGATCCGGCGAACGGGCTCGAGAGCCGCCTCGGCATCCTGCTCGACGACGTCGTCCAGTCGGCGCCGTCGATCAAGAGCACGATCACCTCGTTCGGCCAGATCACCGGAAACTTCAAGCAGCCGGAAGTCGATTTCCTGGTCGAGGTGCTCAACGCCGGCAGCCTTCCGGCAGCCCTCCGCAGCGAGCCGATCAGCGAGCAGCGGATCAGCTCGCAGCTCGGCGACGACACGATCAAGTCGGCCCGTCTCGCCATGATCCTCGCGACGCTCCTCGTGCTCACCTTCATGCTGGCCTACTACCGGTTCTCCGGTTTCGTGGCCGACCTTGCGGTGCTCCTCAACATCGTGCTCGTGGTGGCGGTGATGATCTCCTTCAAGGCGGCGTTCACCCTCGCCGGCCTCGCTGGCCTCGTGCTCTCGGTGGGCATGGCGGTCGATGCCAACGTGCTGATCTACGAGCGGATGCGAGAGGAGATGGACCGCGGGGCGGCCGTGCGGATGGCCATTCGCAACGGGTTTGCCCGCGCGTTCTCGACGATCGTCGACTCCAATCTCACCACCCTGATCACCGCGGTGGTGCTGTTTGCGATCGGCACCGACCAGCTCAAGGGGTTTGCGGTCACGCTCTTCTTCGGCCTGCTCCTCAACCTGTTCACCGCGGTGTTCTGCTCGCGGGTGGTATTCGATCTCGCCGAGCGAAACCGCTGGATCACGACGCTCTCGATGGCCCGAATCTTCGGCCAGCCGAGCTTTCAGTTCGTGAAGTGGATGAAGCCGGCGATCATCGGCTCGCTGCTCTTCATCCTCGCCGGCCTGGCGGCCGCCTGGCACCGCGGCCAGGGCCTGTTCGACATCGATTTCACCGGCGGCACGAGCGTGCAGGTGGAGTTCAAACCTGACCAGCCGCTGGGGATTGCCGCGGTTCGCGATGCCGTGGCGTCGCTGCCCGATGCGGCGGTGAGTGCCGTGTCGACGCCGGGGTCTGCTCCCGACCTGCGGTACAAGATCGACACGTCGCTCCGCGGCGCCGATGCCGGTGAGGTTGAGTCGCGGATCCGCGACCTGTTTCCGGGCCGGCTCGCGACCTATGGCATGGATATCGTGGACGTCGTGTCGCGGCCACGCGATGCCGCCAAGGAGCCGGCTGCGGAGCCGCAGACCGTGACGGCTGCCACCCTGCGGTTCCCGCAGAAGATCAGCCGTGTCACGCTGCGCGAGAACGTGAAGCGGGCGCTCGAGACGGAGCAGATCGGCGACGCCGACTTCGAACTCTCGTCGGCCGATCCGGGGGCTGCATCCGGCCGGGCGTGCAGCGACTGGACGCTGACGTCAACGCTCGATCCGGCATCGACCCGCGGGATCCTCGAAGGCGTGAAGGCGAAGCTCGCCGAGACGCCGGTCTACCTCGCGGCCAATGCGATCGGCGGCAAGGTCGCCGGCAACACGCAACTCACGGCCGCCTACGCGCTGCTGGCAAGCCTGCTGATGATCGTGCTCTACGTCTGGATCCGCTTCCAGAACGTGGCGTTTGGCCTGGCGGCGGTGATCGCGCTGGCCCACGACGTGCTCGTGGCGGTGGCCTGCCTTGCCCTGAGCACCTACGTGGCCCCGTACCTCGGCTGGGCGCTCGTCGACGACTTCAAGATCAGCCTCGATGTCGTCGCCGCCCTCCTGACGATCATCGGCTTCTCGATCAACGACACGATCGTGATCTTCGATCGGTTGCGTGAGCTTCGCGGCAAGGGGCGGTACGTGACCGCCGCCATGGTCGATAAGGCGGTCAACCAGACGCTGAGCCGGACGATCCTGACGTCGGGCACGGCGTTTCTGGCCACGCTGATCCTCTACGCCGTCGGCGGCCAGGGGATCCACGCCTTCGCGTTCACGATGCTCGTCGGCATCATCGTGGGTTCCTACAGCACGATCTACATCGCCTCCCCGATCGTGCTCTGGCTGCAGCACGCGTTCTCCGGCGAGGAGCGGCCGGCGCGGAGCGGGGCGGCCACGACCGCCTGAGGCCTACGGCCGACGGCGAGGTGCAGTTGCAGCGATTCTGCTCGGGAGGGGCCATGGGCAACCCCTGCGGGACGTGCCGGAGGGGAGGGTGGCCTCGCCGGCGGTGAAGGTTGCCGGACCCACCGACGGTCGGCGCCGTCGTCGGGCGGGGGGCATGGTTGCCTGGCGACGCATGCGGCCGGCATCCGTCGCACTCCAGGCGAGGGCGACGTGGGCAGGATAGCAAGCGGTGTGCGGTTTCTTGTCGGCGTCGGCATGATCGCCGCCGGCGTGACGCTGGCGGTTCCTGCAGGGCGGCTGGCAGCGGACGCCTGGACGGCGGCCCACCCATCTGCCGCCGTCACCGGCCATGGGCCTGCCCAGCCGCCTGGGATTCCCCGAGAGGTGCCTACGATGGCCGTCCCAGCCGCGGCGCCCGACTCATGGCTCGTCCCCGAAGAGTCTCTGCCGCCGCCGGTTGCGCCGCGGGCCGACTACGCGCCGCCGCCCGCGCCGGACCGGCTCCCGCCGGTCGCGATGGCGGTGGTCGCCCAGACGCCCGACATGAACGGCACCTACCGGTCAACCCTGCAGGTGCCTCCACCCCCGCTGCTCGATGCGCAGGCTCCTCCTCCGATGACGGCCGCCTGGGCTACCGCCGCACCCCAGGCCGCGACTGTGGCTGCAGGCGTCGCCGCTTCTGAGCCTTCCGCGTCCACGTATGTCATTCGCGATGGGGATGACCTCGCCTCCATCTCCGCACGGTTCTACGGCCACCCGGCCGCGGCCGCTGCCCTCTGGGCTGCGAATCGCGACCTGATTCCGAATCCCGACCTGCTGCCCATCGGAGCCGAGATCAGACTTCCGCCTCCGTGGGCTGTTCCCGGGATCGCTTCGTCGCAGACGGGCGGCGTCCGATCGATCGAGCCTCCGCCAACCGGCGTGTCGCCACGGCACGTCGAGGCTCTCCCTGCCTCGGCGGCCTGGCTCGAGGGTCGACAGCCGCCGCCGCCTGCCGCTGTTCGGTCGGGGCCAGCCGCCAGCACGGTGCGTCTCGCCCCCGGCGAAACGCTCGAGACGTTGGCCGAACGGTTCTACGGCGATCGTCGCGCGGTGACGAGGATCTGGGAGGCCAACCGCGACCGGCTCCGCAGTCCCGAACTCGCCGTCCCGGGCATGGAACTCCGCCTGCCCTGAGGCGTGTTTACGACACTCAGGGCTCCCCGTGCCCTCTCGCCGGGCGTTCGCTGCGGGGATCTTTACCGGGATCGCGCGGCCCGCATCTGCACGAATCCCGGGATCAACGTCATCGGGTCGAGTGATCGGGCCCGCTGATCGGCTGTCTTCGCGGTTGCAAGCTGGTCACCCGACTTCTCGGCCGGGTGGTCGATCAGGATCAGGGAGGCCTCTCCGGGCTTGCGCGGCGATCCTTCGCGATCACGGCTGTCGTGCCAGTCGTCCTTGCGGGAGACCTTCATCTGCTTGAAGAGCGTCCTCGCGTCGCGGTCGTCAGCACCAGCGATGAAGACCACGGGCATGGTGGTGCCGGGTTTTCTCTCGTCGTAGGGAAGCGCGTTTCTGGCGAGGGCGGGAGCGACCTGGAATCCTTTTGTGGCGATCTCAGGGCTGATCATCACGAGCCCTGCGACCCCCCGACCCTGCGGGCCGCTGGCGATGTCGGGCCAGGCGGCGTCAGCCGCAACCCAGTGGGCAGCCACGATCGCGCCCAAGCCGGAGCCGACGACGAACAGCGGAGCCCGCGGCAGCGAACGATCCTCATCTCGCTTCTGCTGGCTGACAATCCAATTACGAACGCACTCGACATCGCCGCGGATTCCCGACTGATCGCGGACGCTTCCGCCGCGGGAGGCGGCCATCATGTCGAAGTCGGGCTTTTTCAGCGACTTGAAGGCGTCGTCCCTCTTTTTGTCCCCCAGCGTTCCGGGGGGCTCGGAGTCGCCGTGGCCGCGGAGATCCGGAGCGACGACGATGCACTTGGACGCCTGCAAGGCCTTGGCCAGCGGTTCGACGCTGGCATGGGAACCACCCAGATCGTGCAGAAGAATGACGATTCCTTGAGGCGTCGCGTCGTCAGGGATCCGGTAACACCACAGCGGGATCGTCCAGCCGTCGCTGGTCGTGACCGTGTCTTCGTCGATGGTGTCCTTGGGTGCGGCAGCCGCAAGGGGCTGTGCCGGGGCGGCTGCCGGCTGGGCGTGGGCCGCGGACGTCAGGGCCAGCAGCAGGGCCAGCAGGGCGGGCAGAACCAACGGCAGGCGGAAGAGGACGCGAATCATGGGGTCTACTCACGGGGCGGGAAACAACGTAATCCGGTCGAAGCCGGCGACACCGATATAAGATAGAGGGCAGAGGGCGACATTTTCCACCGGCCGGTCGATCGAACCATGGTCCGGCGGCGAGGCGATCGAGGAGCGGGCATGGCCGTGCTGGAGTCCGCACAACGCTGGTGGCAGGAGCAGGCGGGCGAGGAGGAAATCCCGCTCGACGGCAACGCTTCAGCCTGGGGCGTGAGCCTTCTCATCCACGTCATTCTCCTGTTGGGGATGGCCCTGGTCGGCATCCAGAAACTCGACCCGCCGTCGAACGTCATCAGCATCGTGGCCCCGGCCGATCTGATCGAGGACGACGTGGTCGTCGCGCCGGAGATGGTGGTGGCGCCGGAAGAGTCGTCGGCCGCAGCGTCTGACGCCGAGAATCTCGATGTCGCCACGGCCATCGCGCCGGTGATCGCCGATGAGCCGGTCGTCACGTTGGACGTGGTGGAGGCCCTCGAGGGCGAGATCCCCACGACTCCGCTCGACCTGCCGCCAACCGCCGAGGAACTCGGCGAGTTCCTGCAGACTGGTCGCAGCGGCAGCGGGGACACCGGCGTGGGCACGGCTGGCACGGCAGGTGCCGTCGACCGTCTCACGCTGGAGATCACCGCGTCACTGCAGCAGCGGCCGACCATCGTCTGCTGGGTTTTCGACCAGTCGGTCAGCCTCGCCGGTCAGCGTCGCGAGATCGCCAGGCGCCTGGATCGCGTCTTCGAGGAACTCGGCGTTGTCGATCATGGGTTGAATCGCAACGAGCTGCTGAATCTCGTGTTCGCCTATGGGCAAAAGGTCACCGCCATCACCAAGGAGCCGACGGTGGAGACGGCGCCGGTGATCGCGGCGATCGACTCGATTCCGGTCGATGAGTCGGGCGTCGAGATGACGTTCACCGCGATCGCCGAGGCGGCCAAGCGAGCCAAGCAGGCGAGGGCTTCCAAGTCGAAGGAGAACGTGATGATCATCGCCTTCACCGACGAAGTGGGCAACGACCAGCAGTCTGCCGACGAGGTGGCCGCCTTCTGCCGTGCTCAGGCGATGCCGGTCTACGTGGTGGGCGTTCCAGCACCCTTCGGGATGCGCGAGGTGCGGATGAAGTTTCGGGAGTTCGATCCCAAGTATGCCGATGACGTGCAGTGGGCCGTGGTCGAGCAGGGGCCGGAATCCCTCTATCCGGAAGTCGTGCGCGTGCGGTCGGGCCGCGAGGCCGACGAGCCGATCGACTCGGGATTCGGGCCCTTCAGCCTCTCCAAGCTCTGCGCGGAGACCGGCGGCATCTACTTCTGCGTGCACGCCAATCGCGACTCGGCTGGCAGGGTCGCCGACGGCGAGGTGGCCGACATGGCGTCCGGACTCCGGTACTTCTTCGATCCGAAGGTGATGAGGTCCTACCGGCCCGACTACCAGACGGCTGCCAGGATCGACAAGGTGCTCGCCGGCAACCGGGCGATGAGGTCGCTCGTCGAGGCGGCGAGGAGTTCTGAGATTGCACCGATGGACGCCCCGACGCTCGAGTTTCCGCGGCGCGACGACGGCGCCTTGGCGATGCTTCTCGGCGAGGCGCAAAAGAAGGCTGCCGTGCTCCAGCCGAAGATCGACGCCCTGCATGCCATCCTGACCGCGGGCATCCCGGACCGCGACAAGGTGCAGGAGAAGCGTTGGCAGGCCGGGTACGACCTGGCCCTGGGCCGCGTGATCGCCCTGAAGGTGCGGACCGACGCCTACAACATCATGCTGGCCCAGGCGAAGTCGGGGATGAAGTTCAAGGATCCGAAGAACGACACCTGGAGGCTCGTGGCCGACGACGAGAGTTCGGCCGTCGGCTCCCAGACGGAGAAACTCGCCACCCAGGCTCGGACGCTCCTGACGCGAGTGGTGGACGAGCATGCTGGAACGCCGTGGGCCCACTACGCCGCGGCGGAACTGCGGAAGCCGCTCGGCTATCGATGGGAGGAGGCCCACACCGGGGTGAACGAGAAGAACAACGGTGGCGGCGGTGGCGGCGGGGGCGGCAATCGGCCGCGCGACGACGAAAAGCGCACGCTCGCGCCCCCGAAGCCGAAGCGCGACGTCAAGCGGCTCTGAAGCCACGTCCGTCGTGCGAACTGCCTCGAGCCTCACGACGCGAGCAGGTTCAGGACGGGTCGAGCCGCATCTGGCTTGCCTCGGTGCCCCCCGTAGCACAGGTTTTCAACCTGTGTCTGTCCATCGCAGCGGCTCGGGGCTACCCACGCCCTTTCGCCGGACGTTCGCGACGGATCTTCAGCCGGCCGGTCAAAACGTGAGGCTGTCCTCGGCGAACACGTCACGGCTTTCGTAGGCGTGGAAGCATCGTGAGATCTTCTGCGACAGCATCTGCAGGAACATGCTGCGAAACTCCGCCTCCGAGCGGTCGGTAGCCGGGATCGCCGTATTGGCTGGGAAGGCGAAGTCGTCGATCCGCTTGTCGAACAGCACCTTCTTTGTCGCGACCTCGAACGCCCGGACGTGGGCGGTGGCGCGGCCGCGATAGAGCGTCGAGCCTTCGTGGAGCCGGAACTGCTCGAGGTCGATCGCCACCACGATGTCGGCGTCGAGCGACTTCCCGAGCGTGGGATAGTCCACCCACGAGTTTTCGTCGATCCAGCGGGCCACTTCCTGCTGGCTGATGAGCCGGGCGCGGCGGACCTTGCTCTCAACCTGCATGCCGACCAGTGAGGCCAGCTCACGGGCCGATCCGGCATCGCTGAACTCGAGCTCGACGATCGGTCGGCAGACGACCGCCACGTGCTTTCCCTTGAGGCCGGCAAACTCCGCCGGCACGTCGGCCGGCTGCAGGAGATAGGCGGCGGTGAGCAGGGTCGAGCAGCCACAGGCGGCTGGCAGCAGCATCGCTGCGGCGAGGGCTGCCAGGCGGAGTGGGCGGGCCGCGGGGGCGAGCATCGGGATATCCTCGGTGGTGTGGCCGAAATCGGGCCGTCAGGGCGAGGAGGGTAGTCGTGGCCCGCGGGCCGCTCAATGCCGCTTCCCCCGGGCAATGTCTGGCAGAATGGGCAAGCGACGAACCATGGATACCGTACCTCAGACCGGTGGTGGATATGCCGCGGCCGACCGAGCGGCCGCGGCGGACGCGTTTGTCGCGGCGGTGGCAACCGCGTTGCCGGCGACCGACTTCTGGACGATGCCGGTGCTCGTCGCCGTCTCCGGCGGTGCCGACAGCGTCGCCCTGCTCATCGCGCTGCGGCGGCTCGTGCCGGCCGGGCTCGAGCGGCGGCTGATCGTTGCCCATGCCGAGCACGATCTTCGCGAGGCCGCCCCTGTCGATCGTGGGTTCGTCGCCGCACTCGCGGCGCACCTCGGGCTGCGCTGCGTGTGGCGGCGGGTCGCGGTGCGGGACGACGGTGGCGACGAGGGGCTCGAGGGCCGGGCACGGCGGCTGCGGTACGACTTTCTCGCAGAGACCGCGCTCGCCAATGGCGCCCGGCACGTCGTGGTCGGCCACACCGCGGACGATCAGGCGGAAACGATCCTGCAGCGGATGCTGCGGGGCACGGGACTGGCCGGGATCGGCGGCATGGCGGCGGCGCGGGAACTGGTGCCCGGCGTGTCCCTGCTTCGGCCGCTTCGTGGGCTCCGCCGCGAGGCGCTGCGCGGGTTTCTCGAGTCGATCGACCAGCCGTGGTGTGAAGATGCCTCCAATGCCGACGTCCGCCATGTCCGAAACTTCATCCGCCACGAGGTCCTGCCCCGGTGTGTGGCAGGACCGTTTCCGGCGGCCGTCGAGTCGCTCGTCCGGCTCGGCCATCAGGCCTCACTCGTGGCGGCCGCCCTCAGGAGCGCGGCCGAACACCTGCTGGAGGCCCATGCAAGCCGCCATGCCGACGGTGGCATCGTGGTGCGGGCGTCGGAGTTGTCCGGCCTCGACCGGCATCTCCTCGCGGAGGTGTTCGTCGCCCTCTGGCGACGGGAGGGCTGGCCGCAGCAAGGGATGACGGCCCGGCACTATGCATCCCTGGCAGGCTTGGTGGGCGAACCCACGAGGATTCCCATCGGGGCCACCGCCACGGACCTGCCCGGCGGAGTCCGGGTGACGTGCCTGCCCGACGGATGGATCAGCCTGCGCAGGGTCTCCTGAACGCAGCCGAACTCACGCCGACATCTGAACCCGCTTGTAGCCGCCGATGCTCGCGAAGTAGAGCATGAGGCCGAGGTAGATCACCGCCATCGTGGCCGGGATATAGGAATCGGCCTTGAGCGTCTCGCGGTCACCCTGCTGGTCGGCCTGCACCGCCTGCTTCTGGTCCGCGGTGGCCGCATCGCCGGCGTCCCGAGCCGCCTTGAGCTTCGCGCCATCGAGGCCAAAGGCCTGCGAACTGGGAATGTTGAGGAATCGGCTCGGCGTGTCCGAGCGGTACTGCTCGTAGACCGCCTGATTGGCCGTCTGCAGCGACTCGCCTGCGAAGCGGTCCTTGCAGTAGCCGAGCCCCGGGCCGCCGATCAGGCCGGCCGAGAGCATGCCGATGCCGCCCATGATCGACATCGCGACGGCTCCCGTCTGCGGAAATCGATCGCCCACCACGGCGAGCATGGTCGGCCAGAAGAACGTCTTGCCGACCGCATAGATGCCGAGGGCCGCGAGCGCTGCGGGGAAGGTGTCCATGCCGCTGGCGAACCGCAGGCCGATGAATGCCAGGATGGACGACACCAACAGCAGGCCGATCGGTGAGAGGCCGAGCCTGGTCTCGATGAAGTGGGCACAGAATCGGAGGCCGAACATGATCACCGACGTCCAGATGAACAGGGCCTTGCCCTGCTCGGATGAAAACAGGTTGCCCGTGATGTTCTGAATCCAGCTGTCGGTTCCCAGTTCCACGGCCCCCACCAGCGCGTGCGTGACGAACAGGATGAAGAGCATCACGGAGCCGAGCGAGAACTTCGTCATCGCCGCGACGGCGAGGAGCAGCAGGCCGCCGAGGGCGTAGCCGATGGCGGCGGCGTTGTCGGGGACGAAGTTCTTGAGGATGTCCCCGAAGAACAGCGAAAGCAGGTAGCAGGCCACCGCAGCGCCGAGGATGCCGACGTCGCGGAACATGTCCACGAAACTTGCCCCCTTCGCCGCCGCCTCCGACTTGGGGAACGTCTGGCCGAGGAACATCAGCGCGTAGATCACGGTCGGGATGAGGTAGAGCGCCAGCTGGAGCTTCCAGTCCAGGTGCAGCCTGTCGTCCAGAAACCATCCCGCCACGGTCCCGAGCACCATGCCGGCCGGCCAGCTGGCGTGAAGGATGTTGAGGTAGTGCGTGCGGTTGTGCGGGAAGACCGTCGCGACGAGCGGGTTGGCCACGGCTTCGAGCGTCCCGTTGGCGAAGGCGAAGATAAACGAACCCCAGAAGAGCATCTGGTATGCGTTGTCGGGCGACGATGCGCTGAAGGTGACGAGTGCTGAGAGGATGTGCCCGGCGAGCGCGAGCGCCACCAGCTTGCCGTAGCCGATCCGGTCGACGATCACGCCGCCGATGATGATTCCGAAGCAGAAGCCCGTGAGGCCGGCGCCGGTGATCTGGCCCACCTGAGAGGCGGTGAAGCCGAACTGCTCCCGCCAGTTGTCGAGGATGCCGCCGCGGATGGCGAAGCCCACGCCTGCCGCGAGGATCGCCATGAATCCGGCCCAGAGGAGGCGGTGCGCGTTGGGATAGACGCCGGCCAGATCGCCGGTCGAGTGGAAGGTGCGGCTGGCGGCCATGCGATGGTGACTCGTGGGTGGTGCGATTGGAGAAACCGCGGTGGTCGCGGCGGGGCCGGCTCCCCCCGGAGACCGGCGATGCTGCGGCACTATAGCAATCGGCGCAGGCTGGTGAAATGGCGGGTTTTCCGGCGTACTGCGGCTCTGGCCGTGGCTTGACCCCCCGCCGCCGCGGCACCTACCTTCCCGCCTCGTTTGTCAGCCTCGGGGTGCCCTTGCGCCAGCCCATGAGATCACTCGCCGACTTGCTCTGGACGATCGTCCGCTGGGCGCTGCCGCTCTCTGTGGCGGCGGTCGTGGTGGCGGTCGTGCTGGGGTCAAACCGTGTCGGCGAGGAGGTCCGCCGCCGCGTCGAGGGGCGGTTGCAGGCGTTGCTGCCCGATCTCGCGGTTCACGTCGGCGGCGCGAGTCTCGTCGAGGGCGAGGGCATCGTCGTCAGGCGCATCACGGTCGTCGATCCCTCCCAGCCATCCGACAGGAGCTCGCTGATCACGATCGAGGAGGTGCGGGTCGCGTGTAGCACCGGGCTCAAAGACCTGATGGCAGGCGATCCTCAGATCACGTCGGTGCGGGTCGTGCGGCCTGTCGTGCACGCCCGTCGCGGCGCCGACGGAGGCTGGAGCCTCGGCCCGCTGGCCAAACGGCGTGGCGGCGGTCTCGCCGTACCGGTGGCCATCGACGATGCGACGCTGCTCGTCGACGCCGAGGGGGTGGGAGGCCGCTTGACCCTGCGGAACATCGGCATCGATCTCCGGCCGGCGGCCGGCCTCGACGGAGCGGCCGCGATCCTCGTTCGCGGGGCGGTGGGAGGCGATCTCTTCGACCGGGCGGTGTTCGAGGGGCGGATCCTGACGGCCGGCGGCTTCGAACTCGCCGGGCAGGTTGAATCGCTCGAACTCTCGCCGCGGCTGCGGAGCCTGGTGCAGGCCGCCGCCACGCCGCCCGAATGGCTTGCCGGACTGCGGGGCCGCCTCGACGTCGACTGGCGGGCGTCGGGCAGCCTTGCCGCGCTCGATCGCTCGTCCTTCAGCGTGTCCGGTCGGCTCGAATCGGGTCACTTCGAGTATCCCGGCCTGCCCTTCACGATCAGCGACGTGTCGGCGGCGTTCACGGCCGACCCCGGCGGCGTCACGATGGAGCGGGTGGAGGCCCACTCCGGCTCGACGCTGGTGCGCGGCTCCGGCCGGCTCGCCGGCTGGGATGCCGCGGCCGACTTCGACGTCACCGTCGAGGCGGAGCGGATGCTCGTCGGTCATCACTGGGAAGGCCTCCTGCCTCAGCCGGTGGCGGCGCACTGGAGCAAACTGCTTCCGGCTGGTGAGGTCGATGTGCGGGCTCATCTCGTGCGGCATGCCGGCGCGGTCACCCCCGACGTGTCGCTGCGGTGTCGCAACGTGTCGCTCACCTACTACCGCTTCCCATACCGGGTCGACCGCACCGTCGGCACGGTCACCCTCAAGGACGACCTGCTTTCGATGCACCTCACCGGCGAGGCCGGGGGGCATCCCGTCACCGTCGAGGGAGCCGTCCGCACGACGAACGGAGGCCGCGGGTTCGTCGAAGTTCGCGGAGACGGCATGCGGATCGATGACGCGCTGCTGGCCGCCATGCCCGCGCGGAGCGCCGACATCGTGCGGTCGCTCCGCGGTGCGGGCACCTTCGATTTCGTGTTCCGCCACGAGCGGTCAGCCGATCTGCCTGGCGGGTTTGCCAACTCGCTGGGCATCCACCTCGCGCAGTGCACGATGGCCTACGCCGGCTTTCCCTATCCGCTCGGCAACGTGACCGGCAGCATCCACATGGATCGCGGCAACTGGACCATTCGCGAGATCATCGGCTCGAACGACACCGGCGTCGTGCGGTGCACCGGCCGCCTCCAGCGGATCGGCGAGGATGACAGCGAACTGACGCTGCACCTGGCCGGAACCAACGTGGTGCTCGAGAAGGAGCTCCGCGACGCCTTGCCGCCCGGCGTCCGTCGCATCTGGGACGACGTCACGCCCCGCGGCACCGCCGAGTTCACCGCCGAGGTGAAGCACCGCGTCAAGCAGCGGCGGACGGAGGTGGAGATCGTTGCCGCGCCGCAGGGCGACACCGTGTCGATCGAGCCGGCGTGGTTTCCCTACCGGCTCGAGCGGCTCCGCGGCCGCCTGCACTGGAAGGACGGCACCCTCGCCTTCGACGACGTCCGCGGCGCCCACGCCCGGACCGCGGTGTCGGCCGAGGGCACCTGCCGGTTCTCACCCGACGGCGGCTGGCACGTGTCGTTCGCCCGGCTCGCCGCCGACCGGTTTCACGCCGATCACGACGTGCTCCGGGCGCTCCCGTCTGGGCTGCGGCAGGCGGTCGCCGGCGTGCGGCTGCGGGGCATGCTCTCCGTGGACGGAGCGCTCGAGATCTATTCCACGGCGCCGCAGGTCGTGGCCGGCCCCGGCGGCCGCCCGGAGGCGGTGCCCGGCCCAGCGGCCGCGGCATGGGACATGCAACTCGACATGGAGCAGGCGGCGCTCGATGTGGGGATGCCGCTGGAGCACGTGCACGGCGGGATCCGGCTCCGCGGCCAATCCGATGGCTCGACCTGGCGGAGCCTCGGGGACGTGGCGCTCGACAGCGCCATGTGGCGGGGCGTGCAGCTGACGGCCGTCCGCGGCCCCCTGGCGATGGATGCCGCCGGCGCCCGGTTTGGAACCCAGGCCGCCGCCGACGAGCGGACATCGCTCCGGCGGATGACGGCGAAAGTTGCCGACGGCACCCTCGAGGTGAACGGCAGCGTGGCGGCCGGTGAAGACGGAGCCTTCGCGGTGACCGCAGCGCTGGCGAATGCCGATCTGGCCAGGCTCGCCGGCGACATGAGTGGCGGGCCGCACCGCTACCGGGGACGCATGCACGGCGGCATCGAAATCCGCGGATCGCGGGCCGGCACTCACTCGCTCGTTGGCAGGGGACAGGTGAAGCTCACCGATGCCGACATCTACGAACTGCCGGTGACGGTCGCCCTGCTGAAGATCCTGCGGGTAAAGAATCCCGACCGCAACGCCTTCACCAGCAGCCTCGTCGATTTCCGGATCGAGGGGCCGCACGCCTACCTCGACACGATCGAACTCTCGGGCGACGCGATCAGCCTGGTGGGCAACGGCGAGGTCGACTTCGACTCCCGAATCAACCTCGTGCTGCGGCCCATCATGGGCAAGGCGGAGACGCAGCTGCCGGCGATGAAGCGGCTGCTGGGCGGTGCGAGCGGGCAGTTCATGCTCGTGCACGTCGACGGCACGGTGACGGAGCCGACCACCTCGACCGAAGCCTTCCCCACACTGCCGGCCGCCGTCCAACGACTCCAGTCGCGGCGCAAGGCCGATGGATCGACGGCGGCGGTGTGGGAGGATCGGGTGCAGCGGTAGGCGGCGTGGACGGGGCGGGATGCCCTGGGCTGGTAGAGTGGGACGACGACGACGGCCGGGCCTCCGCTTGCCCGGGATGACCTGAGGATCGACCGATGAAGATCGTAAAGATGCACGGTGCCGCCAACGATTACGTCTACGTCGATTGCTTCGACGAGCATCCGCCCGCCGACCCCGCGGCGCTGGCGCCGGTGGTCGCCGATCGTCATACCGGCGTCGGTGGTGATGGGCTGGTACTGGTGCTGCCGTCGAGCGTGGCGACCGCGCGGATGCGGATGTTCAACGCCGATGGCAGCGAGTCGGAGATGTGCGGCAACGGCGTTCGCTGCGTGGCCCACCTGGTGGTCGCCCGCGGTCGGGCGCCGGCCGGCCCGGTGACGATCGAGACGGGCCGCGGCGTGCTCGCGCTCGACGTGGTCCGCACGGGACAGCGGACGTCGCAGGTGCGGGTCGACATGGGTGAGCCTCTGCTGGAGGCCGCCGCCATTCCGGTGACAGGATGCGGCACCGATCGCGTGATCGACGCCCCGTGCGCAGCCCTCGGCGGCGAGGAGCCGTGGTGGCGCGACTGCGGCCTCGATCCGCGGATGACCTGCGTGTCGATGGGCAATCCCCACGCCGTGCTCTACTGCCAGGACGTGGACCGCGTGCCGCTCGAATCGGTCGGGCCCCGGATCGAAACGCACGCGAGCTTTCCGCGCCGGGTGAACGTGCACTTCGTCGAAGTCCGCAGTCGCGACCACGTGAAGATGAGGACCTGGGAACGTGGCAGCGGCATCACGATGGCCTGCGGCACCGGCGCGTCGGCGGTCTGTGTGGCCGGCGTGCTCACCGGCCGCTCCGCCAACGCGATCGCGGCCGACCTCCCGGGCGGACGGCTGGAACTCGTCTGGCAGCCCGGCGGCCACGTCTTCATGACGGGGCCGGCCGAGGAGGTGTTCGAGGGCACGTGGTGGGGCGGCTGAAGGCCAGCGTCCAGGGCGTCCAGGGAAGGACAACGACCGTGAAACTCAAGAGTTCGTTCGCGATCGGCTGCTGGGCGCTCGCCGCGACGGCCGTGATCCGTCGCTGGATGGGGACGCTCGACTACAAGGTCGACTACGGTGATCCCGACGTCGATCCCGTGAGCGACATGTATCGCGGCGCGAAGATCTACGTGTTCTGGCACGAGAACATCCTCATGCCGCTCTATCTTCGCGGCCATTCCAACATCTCGATGCTGCTCTCGCGGCACTGGGATGCCAACATCCTCGACCGCGTGGCGCGGATGATGGGATTCGGCGTGGTCCGCGGCAGCACGTTCCACGGCGGTTCGACGGCCCTCCGCGAACTCGCCGACCGGGCCGCCGAGGGCAACCTCACGATCACCCCCGACGGGCCGCGCGGGCCGCGGCGGCGTCTGGCTCCGGGCTGCGTGTTCCTCGCGAGCACGCTCGGCATCCCGATTGTGGTCATGGGCATGGGCTACGATCGGCCCAGGCGCGTGGGCACCTGGGATCGGTTTGCGATCCCGCGGCCGTTCTCGCGGGCCCGCGGCATCGTCAGCCGGGCGATCGCCGTGCCGCCCGACCTCGATCGCGACGGCATCGAACGATATCGGGCCGGCATCGAGCGGCTGCTCTCGCATCTCTCCGACGAGGCCGAAGCGTGGGCGACGGCAGGCAGCCGGCGGCCGAACCAGCGGCCGGTCTGCAAGGAGCCGTCGCGCGTCGCTCGCCGCAATGCCGCGTTGAAGGGAGACGCGGGCGTGGAACTCGACGCCGAGTTGGCGAGGGTCGGGCTGTCGGCCGCCCTCGAAGCTCGCGATCGTCCCGCCGCCTGATCCCGATCCCTGATACGAATCCACCACGAGTCCGCGGCGCCGCGTCGAACTCCCTATCGACCGATTCGCTCGAGGCGGCGCTCGAGGGATTCGAGCAACGCTCGAACCCGGCTCACTTCCCGGCGAATGTCGTTCGCATCGGCCGCACTCGGTGACTCAGGACGCTGGCTGGTGCGGGCCTCAGGGCTCTGCTGGAGCACCGGGGCGGACGAGGGCTGGAGTGCCGGTTCGCCGATCAAGGCCTGCTCCAGCGGCCGTTCAAGCGACTGCAGGACGACGTCGGCCCGCTTTTCCGCCCCGCCAGGAAGCACGTAGCGCAGCGGCACCGGTCGATCCGTCGGTCCTGCGGCTACAAGCTGGGTGAGTTCCTGGGGCGACCGCACCGGTCGATCGGCGAGTGCCACGATCACGCTGCCCGGAGGGATTCCCGCCTTCGAAGCGGGCAGTTCGCCGACCACGCCGATCACATAGGCGCCCGCCTGTTGAGGCAGACGAAAACGCTCCTGGATGTCGCGATCGATCGGCACCGTGCGAACGCCCAGGGCTGTGCGGCCTCGCGGCGGCGTTGCCGATGCCGGCGCGGGTGAGACTGGCGCAGGTGAGACTGGCGCAGGCGAGACTGGCGCGGGTGAGACTGGCGCGAGCGAGAATGGTGCCGGCGACGCCGGCGTCTGGGCGATCGCAACGGCGGCGCTCGCGGGTGGTGGATTGGTGAGCACCGACACCGTGGCCGCGCCGTTCGGGGCTGATGCAGCTACCGCGGGCGGGGACTCGGTCGCTGGCTGCCAGCCGCGGCCGGCGGGCAGGCCGCTCGAGGGCGGCGTCGTGACTGCGGTCATGGGGACTGTGGTGCCTGTGGGCAGGCCGGTCGCCGACGGACCGCTAAAGGCAGGGGCCGAGGCCGTGGGGCGGGGCATGGCGACGACTTCGACGTCGCTCACTCGCTCGGCTCGCGCCACGCTGAGCCGAACCTGCTGCCCGACGGTGATTGCCGTGATCGCCTCCGAGACGTCGTCGGCACTGGCCAGAGTCCGCCCGTTCACGCCGCGAAGTTCGTCTCCAGTGACGATACCGGCCGCCGCGGCGGGCCCCGACGGCACGACCTCCACGATCATCCAGCGGCCTGCGGAGGCCGACTCGGCGACCGACATCCCCAGCCAGCCGGGAACTGCCGCCAGACTCGGCGGTGGCGCCGCGGTGCGGGCCACGCTCGGTGGTGCTGAGGCGGATGGCACCGCGGTCGGTTCGGTGAAGGGGAGAGCAATCGGCTCACCGATCGAGATGTCGCCTGGTTGGAACGCAGTCTGGGGCGGGGAGGCTGGCTCCGCGTCGGCCGCGCCGGCCACGCTCGGGGCCGCAAGCCTCGCGACAACCCACGCCGCAACGAGCAGCAATGCAGACACGTCAACCGCACGCCGTGCGCGACGTGATGAAACCTCGAATCCTTTCGGTGGATCAACGGCATCCTGCATGCGGCCCAGTATACGGTCTCCGCAGGCCGCCGCGACCCTGCGTTGCGGCCGCGAAATAGCGGGGTTGTCGCTGCAGCGACCGCATGCCGTGCACAAGTTCTGCACCGTGCACGGATGTATGCGTCGAGTCTGGCGAGCGAGCGCAACACTCGCCGGACAACGATGTCGCAGGAGACTCGCGGCGCCGATTACGCCGCGATGCTGTCATGGTTTGACAGCACTGCATGCACTCCTATACTCGCGCCGCGTTGTGGACGGTCGGAGTGATTTCCGCAACGCGACGCAAGGAAGAACATCACCGAAGGGTCGTACCTTCGGGCCGCAGGGAAGGATCCATGGGGAACGTCACCGACGTCGTCGCGTCTGCCGGCATGCCGGCATATTCCGCGGCTAGCGTGCTGGATGCCTTTCGGGCGAGGATCGGCGAGGATCGGTTTGCGGTCTGGTTCGGCGATGCCGTCTGCGTGGTCGAGGCCTCCGCCGATCAGAGTGCCGTTCAGGTGGTGCTCACTGCGGGAAGCGGGTTTACGCACGAATGGCTGCGGCGGACGTTCCACGCCGAGTTTGCGACGGCAGTCCGGGAAGCCGGTGGCCCCGCCCTCGCCACAGTCTGGCGGCCGCAGGCCGTGGCCGTTCCCGCCGAGCGGCCGCTCGCCCCCGGTGCTGACGAGGAGCAGGGGGAGGCCACGCGAACCGGCCGGAGCCAGCCGTCGGCACGCGGGTCGAAGTCGGTGGCACGCGGCCGTCGGGGCGGCGCAACGCCCGCCGCGGACCCACCGTCGGGCCGCGAACTGAGCGTCGTTTCCCGCCCCGCAGCGTCCGCGGCCAACCCCTCGCGTCGGCAGCCACTGCGGCTTGGCGACTTCATGGTCGGCCCGAGCAACCGGATGGCGTTTGCGGCGGTCGAACTCGCCGCCGCCCGGCCCGGCGAGATGTCGCCGCTGGTGATTCATGGTCCGAGCGGCGTCGGGAAAACGCACCTCGTGGAGGCCGCCTGTGACCGGGCCCGCGAACTGCATCCGGGCCTGACCGCGGTCTGCCTGTCGGCCGAGCAGTTCACCACCGCCTTCCTGCAGTCGCTGCACGCCGGCGGCCTGCCGGGATTTCGCCGCACGTGCCGCTCGGCGGACGTGCTGGTCGTCGACGATCTCCAGTTTTTCGTGGGGAAGAAGGCCACCCTTCTCGAACTCCAGCAGACGCTCGACGCGTTGCTCCGGCAGGGCCGGCAGGTGATCTTCGCCTGCGACCGCGAGCTCGACGCCCTGCCCGATCTGGGCGCCGACCTGCTCACGCGATTGCGGGGAGGCATGGTGGCCCGCCTGCTCCCCCCCGACTACGACGTCCGCCGCGGCATCGTGGCCGCGGTCTGCGGCAAGCGCGGGCTGGCCCTGCCCGACGACGTGATCCACTACGTCGCCACGGCGATGACGCGGCACGCCCGGGAACTCCTCGGCGCCGTCAATCGTCTCGAAGCCACGAGCCACATGCTAGGCGTGCCCGTCACGCTCGAGATGGCGCAGGAGGCCCTCTCCGATCTGGTCCGCTCGAGTGGTCGGAGCGTCAGGCTCGCCGACATCGAGCGGGCGGTCTGCAAGGCATTCGGCATCGAGAGCGGCACGCTGCAGTCATCGCGGCGGGCCCGGTCGGCGAGTCACCCGCGGATGCTCGCGATGTTCCTCGCGCGAAAGCACACCCAGGCGGCACTGGCAGAGATCGGCGGCTACTTCGGCCGGCGCAGCCACTCGACCGTGATCGCGGCGCAGAAGGCCGTGGGAGAGTGGGTGGCGAAGGGGTCGCCGGTGGTGCTCGCCGATGCGACGTGGGACGTGGAGGAGGCGATCCGCCGCGTCGAAGACGTGCTTCGCGCCGGCTGATTCTGTGTCTGGCGTGGCTCGAGGCTGCCCATGCCCGTTGACCTCAGGAAGCCCAATCGCGTGAGCGATGGGGGACATGCTGGCTCTGCTGCACCGCTCGGCTTCAGGAAGCCCAATCGCGTAAGCGATGGGGGCATGCTGTTTCTGCCGCATCGCTCGGCTTCAGGAAGCCCAATCGCGTAAGCGATGGGGGCATGCTGGTTCTGCTGCATCGCTCGGGACTGCCCATGCCCTCTCGCTGGACGTTCGCCTCGGCCCTCCCGGCCTCGGCTCTCTGCGTGTCCGCTGCGCTTCGCCATCCTGGCTACGCTTGCTCCCACAGCCCGCTCGAGGGCACGGGCAGCCCCTCGCTGTCGATCTCAGGAAGCCCAATCGCGTAAGCGATGGGGGCATGCTGGTTCTGCTGCATCGCTCGGGACTGCCCATGCCCTCTCGCTGGACGTTCGCCTCGGCCTTCCCGGCCTCGGCTCTCTGCGTGTCCGCCGCGCTTCGCCGGGCACCGATCCGCCGCAGGCGGATTGGTCGTGGCTTCGCTTGCCGCCGAGCCCGCTCGAGGGCAGGGGCTTCCCTGAGACTCGTCAACGCCTTGCGATCACGTGTGACCGTTGCAAGAAGACAGGCACTACGAGGCTGCCAGCTGGGTAAGCCTCGGTGCGCGAATGCGCAGCGAGGCGGCTGCGCGAATCGGATAGAGCCCGCTGATTCGTCCCTCGCGGCGCCCTGTTCGTCACTTTTTTCGGTTTTCGGGACACTTTCCGCGTCAGAGACAGTAGAAGAGCAGAGATGACCAGCCGCCGATCCGCGTCTGGGGCCGTCCCCTCCCCAACCCCGCCTTGGAGTTCCTGCATGCCACGCCACCGAGCCCTCCCCGTCGCCGCCGCTCGTGCAGCGATTCTCTTCGTCGCGGCGCTCGCGTGGTCCGCGTCGTCGGTCAGCCAGGCGGCGGACGTCTACGCAACCTTTCAAACCTTCGACGGTACTTCCCTGACCTACGCCTACGGTTTTGGGACCTTCGATCTCGCCAGTCCCACCGGCACGTCCGGCTCGTATTCCTATGCGTGGACCACCCTGCTGTCCCCGACGTCGGCAACCCTCGCCAACCCCGCCATGAGTCCGGATTCAGGGGCGATGTCGCTGCAGTATGAGTTTTCTGAGTACCGGACGATCACCGCGACGGGCGTGCTCTCCGGCAGCCTCGGCCCCGCGCCGGCGCTCTGGGGCATGGCGTATGACGGCGCCGACGACCTCTACGCCTTCAACTCCCAGTCCTCGGGAACGCCGTGGCTGAAACTCGACCCCACCAACGGCCAGCAACTGACCGAGGGAACGGTGACCGGCGCCTTCACCGACAACGACATCTACTCGTCGTTCGGCGGCAACCTCACCGCCCGGCCTGCGGGCGGCTTTTATTTCGCCAACGAGAACAATGGCGCTGAACTCGTAAAGTTCACGCTGTCTGGAACCAACGCCACGACCGTGCTCTCGGGATCCTTCGCCGGGGCAGGCTTCGTCGGGGGCGGCCTCTCGCTCTTCGCGAGCGGCACGTCGCTCTACTTGCTCTCGTCGTCCAGCCTGTTTGCGGTCAACGAGTCCACGGCGGCGCTCACCCAACTCGGTACGGTCACGGGCCTCCCGGCAGGCTTCACCGACTTCACCGGTGCGGCCTCGCCGTTCGTCGCCGTCCCCGAGCCTGCCCACCTGACGCTGCTCGCCGGCGGCGTGCTCGCCGGCTCGGTCTGTCGCTCACGACGCCGCCGAACCGAAAGTTAGCGACGTTTTCCGCTCCGATCGCGCGGCCTCATTCGAGGGACCAGGGCAGGTCAGTTGCCCGCCGGCTTGGTCGGCAGCACCCAGATGTTCCGGTACCGCACCGGGTTGCCGTGATCCTGCAGGAACAGCGGCCCGGTGGGCCCCTCCTCGCCGCGGACGCCACCCGGTGTGACCTTCGCGATCTCGATGTCGTCGTGGATCACCACGCCGTTGTGCCGCACCGTCATCCGGGCGTTCTTCAGCTTGCGGCCGTTCTCGAACCGCGGGGCGGTGACGTCGATGTCGTACGTCTGCCAGGCCAGCGGCGGCAGGCACATGTTCACCGCGGGCGGCCTCACCGAGTAGACGCCGCCGCACTCGTTGTCGCGGCCCTCGAGCCCGAAGCTGTCGAGCATCTGCACCTCGTACACGCCCATCACGTAGGCCCCGCTGTTGCCGCGGGCCTGCCCCGAGTCGTGCGGCTGGTAGGGCAGGCGAAACTCGATGTGCCAGCGGGCGTCGCCGAACGACTGCCGCGTGGTCATGCCCTCCATCACGAGACCGTCGTCGGTGAGCCGCGGAGTCACGAGCGTCTCCCGCTCGTCCACCGGACCCGTGCCGTCCACGAGCATGATCGCGCCGTCAGGCAACGCCGCACCGAGCGTGGGGCTCTTCCGCTCCACCTTGCCCAGCGTGGCCACGACGGCGCCGTCGTCGCCCACCACATCGGCCTTCCCCTGCCGGATCACGCCCCGCCGCGACACGCCAGCCGAGTCGACCCCCTCCACCGTCACGCGGGCGTCGGCCCCCTCGCCAACCCGCGTCCCCTTCGCCGTCTCCTTCATGGGGGCCTGCCAGCCGTCGCCGGGCAGACCGCCCGGAAACGCGACCACGTCGAAGGCGCCGTTGCCGCGGGCGATCACCTGCAGTCCCACCCGCATGGGCTGGCCGTCCACCGGAATATCGCCGACGTATTCGCCCTGGAAGGGAAAGTC